>UZAT01503150.1_pt1 | contig 12166 bp, 19 predicted proteins | sample 2160861 | NCBI WGS metagenome assembly UZAT01 (sample SAMEA5138306, study PRJEB28736) | viral metagenome | reverse complement strand
GATTATAAGCATCCTCTTGGTTATTGGATATGCCGGATCGGTACTATTATCGACCAAAGTATTCGATGATCGCAAGGACGGCGTCAAGGAAAGCAACGGCACTGGCAATGAAGCCGCACACCTTTTTGATAAGGTGATTCCGCTGGTTCGGTACATGGCTATCGTGCTGCTGCTGATCTATTTGGAAATCTGCTGAAGGGCGGCCCGACTCCTCATCGAGGAGTAACCAACAACCATTTTAATCCATAACATCTATTTTGTAAAGGAGGTAACTTGTATGAACGAAAGTGCAAAGTCCAGTCTGGAGCAGATCAATCAGAAGCTGAGCCATCTGCCCGTCAGTGTGGCAGAGGATGCCATCAACCAGTATGCGGCTCGGATGGAAGGCTATGCTGACGGCTTCACTGCCGGTGCTGCCTACGCAAAGGAGGGAAAGTAAGATGCCCAGAATCAAGCAGTATGCCGACAAATATGCCATGAGCGACCTTGCAAGCCACATCCGTGGCAGGGCGAAGGATGTCGGCAAGACCCAGCAGGACATTGGCGATGCCCTTGGCATCTGCCAGCAATCAGCCAGCCGGTGGCTGAGAAATCCGGCAAAAATGACAGTTGGTGATCTGCGGAAGGTCGCCAAGATCATCGACATAGACCCGGCAGTGATCCTCAATGCTGTCGGACTGAAAGGAGTTTAACATGAGCGAGGTAATCAAGTCTTACAAGGGATTCGACAAAGATCTTAAATGCCGTGGATTCCAGTTTGAGATCGGCAAGGAGTACGAGGAGGAAAAGGCAAAGGCCTGCGAGTGCGGCTTCCATGCCTGCGAGGCTCCGCTGGATGTGCTGCGGTACTACCATCCCGGAAAAAGTCGGTACTGCGAGGTGGAGCAGAGCGGTGAAATCTCCCGGCACAGTGATGATTCGAAGCTGGCATCCACCAAGATCAAGATCGGTGCGGAGATCGGCATCCCGGGTCTCGTGAAGGCGCAAATTGAGTATGTAAAAGCCAACTGCACCAACGAACATAACGCAGAACCCGGCAAGCCAGCTACCGCTGGCGACTCTGGTGCAGCTACCGCTGGCTACAAGGGTGCAGCTACCGCTGGCAACTATGGTGCAGCTACCGCTGGCTACAAGGGTGCAGCTACCGCTGGCGACAAGGGTGCAGCTACCGCTGGCGACAAGGGTGCAGCTACCGCTGGCAACTATGGTGCAGCTACCGCTGGCGACAAGGGTGCAGCTACCGCTGGCAACTATGGTGCAGCTACCGCTGGCAACTATGGTGCAGCTACCGCTGGCGACTCTGGTGCAGCTACCGCTGGCGACTCTGGTGCAGCTACCGCTGGCGACTCTGGTGCAGCTACCGCTGGCAACTATGGTGCAGCTACCGCTGGCGACTCTGGTGCAGCTACCGCTGGCAACTATGGTGCAGCTACCGCTGGCTACAAGGGTGCAGCTACCGCTGGCGACTCTGGTGCAGCTACCGCTGGCAACTATGGTGCAGCTACCGCTGGCTACAAGGGTGCAGCTACCAGCAGAGGGGAAGTCACGGTAGGAGAGAACGGTGTCGGTACTGTCCGCGGAGAAAAACCCAAGATAAGAGGAGGTATGGGCGCCGTGCTTGTGTGTGCGGTAGAGAGCAACACTTCCTACGAAATTGTGACTTGGGCATCTGGCATCGTGGATGGCGAAACCATCAAGCCTAACACATGGTACACCGTTAAAGGCGGCAAGTTTGTGGAGGTTGAGTAATGGAGCTTATCAACATCGTTAATCGAAACCACAAGGCTTTTGCAAACAGAGATATTGATGATTTGGCTGTTAGGCTCAATGCTATCTCTGCCAAACGAAGAAGGAAAGGAGGGCGCGGTGTACAGAAAATGTCGCTGCTGCGGCGCAAGCCTAGATCCTTGTGAGATCTGCGACTGCAAAAAAGAAGCCGCCCCGGAGGTGCAATCTCCGGAAGCGGCAGTGGAAAAACATCCACAAACACTATATCAGAATAAAGGAGAAATGTCAAATGGAATATACCTACATTTTCGTCGCTGAAGACGAAGACGGTAGCACACAAGTCTTCCGGGCTGACGGAGCATCCGGCATCCGCAAGGGTGATTTTATCGAGTCCCAAGAGTATTTCTACACGATTACGGAAATCGTTTATGCAGAGGTTGATGGCGACACCTATCGCGCGCTTGCTGCGCTTGGTCCAATCATATCTGCGGATAAAATCTATTCTCTTGCATGGAAAAATAAGGAGGAAATGTAATGATTCGTAAAGCTGAAACTGTGAATGTTGCGGATAAGAAGATCCGCATGCTGATTGCCGGTTATCCCGGCATTGGCAAGTCTACCCTGGCACTTTCCGCACCTCGACCTCTTCATATCGATATCGATCACGGCATCGACAGAATTGAGCCCAGGTATCGGGCGGATTACATCCAACCCAAAGATTATGACGAGGTGCTGGCAGATCTGGTGCCGGAGAACCTGGCAGATTATGATACTCTGGTATTCGACACCGGCGGAAAGTTGATCAGCCTGATGTCGCTGTGGGCAACGAAGAAAGACCCCAAGTATTCTCAAAAAGACGGGTCTCTTTCCCTGAAGGGATTTGGCTTTGTGGGAAAGGAATTCGTCCGGCTGATGGATTACTGCTTCTATGAGCTGAAGAAGCACATCGTTATGGTGTTCCACGCGGTGGAAGAAAAAGACGGAGATAATACCCGGCTTCGTATCAAGGTAGAAGGTCAGACCAAAAACAATGTGTGGGAGACCCAGGACCTGGGCGGATTCGTGGAAATGATGGGCAATAAGAGAACCATTGGCTTTTCTAACTGCGAGAAATACTTCGCCAAAGGAACCCGTGGTGTTTCCGGTGTGTTGGAGATCCCTGATTTGACACCCACCAGTGCAAACGATTTCCTGACTAAGCTTTTCGAGAGATACAATGCCAAATCTGCGGAAGAGGTTGCGGAAAATGAACGGCTCAAAGAGGTATACGAAAGTGCGATGGCAGCTGTCGGCGCACTGATCGAGACCGTGACCGATGCTGACAGTGCCAATTCTGCTGCTCCGAAGCTGAAGGAGATCACCCATGCGCTTACTTCGCAGCGCGAATCTACGATCGCATGGAATAACCACATCAAGAGTCTCAACCTGTTTTACGACAAGGTACTGAAGGCATATTGCCCTGCGGCGGAGGAAATGGAGGGTCAGTGATGCGATATCTTATGACCCATTCGCTACTGTACTCGTGGCTTTACGCCATGAAGGGCAACCCTTACGAAGACCTTACTACCGAGAGGGATGCGGAGGAAGAATTTCTCCGCGTCCTTCGCAGAGAGCCGACTGAAACAACTGAGGCTATGCGCAACGGCATAGAGTTTGAGGATCTGGTGACACAGATTGCCGCAGGTGAGGATGTGGACACAGAACACAAATGGTATGCCGCTGCTGTGAAAGCCGCAGAGAAGGTCAAGGACGGCACGGTACAGTATAAAGCAAAGGCTGAAACTATGATAAACGGAATCCGGGTGCTTTTGTATGGTCGTATCGACTTTTTGAAAGCCGGAGAGGTCATTGATACGAAATTCTCCAAAAGCTATGAACGCGGTAAGTATTTCGACAGCACTCAACACCCTATGTATCTTCGATTGATCCCGGAGGCCCACTCTTTTACCTATCTCGTCAGCAATGGCACAGAGGTGTGGTCAGAGACTTACCGCCGGGATGAGACCCCTCCTATCGAGCCGGTGATTGCAGATTTCTTCTGTTGGCTGGAAAGCAAAGGCTGGATGGATATCTACAAAAACCACTGGGAGGCATTATGACTGAGTTTCCTTTTAGAAATGCCAGGATGGAAACGGGCCAGCTGATCATCGACATTCCCCCGGAACACCGGGGGACAGTGATGCACTTTCTCAGATCCAAAAAGGATCGCACCTATGATCTTTCCATCAAAGAGCACAGGAACAAGCGGAGCCTGGATGCCAATGCCTATGCCTGGGTGCTGATCCATAAGCTGGCAGATGTGATGCGTATACCTCCGAGCGAGGTATACCGACAGGCAATACAGGACATCTCCGGCAACAATGAGATCGTGCCGATCAAGGATGAGGCTGTGGATCAGTTCAAGCAAGCATGGTCTCACAATGGGATCGGCTGGCTGTGCAGGGATATGGGGAGGTCGAAGATCCCCGGCTACCGCAATCTTATGGTTTACTACGGTTCATCCGTTTACAACACCAAACAGATGAGTGACCTGATCGATGCGCTCGTTCAGGACTGCCGTGCTTTGGGGATCGAGACTCTAACCCCGGACAAGCTGGCTCTCATGATGGACGAGTGGGGAGGCAAGGGCTATGCGTAAGGATACCAAAGCCCGGGATTTTGACCGGAAAGCCAAACGGGCGATCTCTGAGCGTGACAGCATTGAGGGATGGCCCTGTTGCGTGAATTGCGGTGCTGCCGCTCCTGCGGAGCTGGCATGGAGCAATGCGCATTTTATCAGCCGGGCGCAGGGAGGATTGGGAATCCCGGAAAACGGGCTCACGCTCTGCCCTGCGTGCCACAGGATGTACGATCAAACAACTGCCCGTCCCAGGCTACGGGAGTTTTTCAGAAAGTATCTGAAAAGTAACTATCCCGGATGGGACGAGGCAAAGCTTATCTATAAGAAAGGAATAAACGATGCTGAATCATATTGTAATTATGGGTCGTCTGACCCGCGATCCTGAGCTTCGCAGAACCGCTGCAGGTGTAGCTGTGACCAGCTTTACGGTAGCTGTTGACCGTGACTTCGGTAAAAACGAGAACGGCGAAAAGGAAACCGATTTTATCGACTGTGTCGCCTGGCGTCAGACCGGAGAGTTCGTCTCCAAGTATTTCACCAAGGGTCGCATGGCAGTGGTATCGGGTCGGCTTCAGATTCGTTCTTGGACGGACAAGGACGGCAACAAGCGCAGATCTGCAGAAGTGCTGGCAGACAGTGTCTATTTCGGAGACAGCAAAAACGGCACACAGGACAGCCAGCAGTCCTACACAGGCTTTATTCCCAATGCGCAGCCTGCTGTGGCAAATGATTTTCAGGTGCTGGATGACGACGATGCCCAGCTTCCGTTTTAAGGAGGCATAATGAAAGCTTACTTAGGAATCGATCCCGGTCAGAAGGGCGGGATTGCCATGCAATACCATGGGACAGTTCAGGCGTTCCCTTATACAGACACAGAGCTGGTCAGGGTCTGCCGGGAGATCCAGCAATGCAGGTTTGAGAGCATTTGCTGTTTAGAGAAGGTCGGAGCTATGCCTGGGCAGGGAGTCACATCCATGTTTAATTTTGGAAAAAACTTTGGTTACATCAAAGGTGTGCTGGAGTCCTTCGGCATTCCGTATCAAGAGATCACTCCTCAGAAATGGAAGAAGGAGTTTGGTCTCACAGGCGACAAGGCAAAATCTGTGGAGGTTTGCCGTCACCTGTTCCCGGATGTTAACCTGATCCCAAAGGGCTGCAGGAAACCCCATGACGGCATGGCAGAGGCTCTGCTCATGGCAGAGTATGCACGTCGGCACTTATGAAAGGAGGGCGATTAGTGGACAGATCGCAGATGACCTTCTACGCATCCTTCTGGGATGCGATAAACAGTCTACATAAAAGAGATCAGCTTCCTGTATTCCGGGCGGTGATCTCCTACGGTCTCAGCGGAGACCATAAAGAGGATCTTACTCCTACGCAAAATGCGTTTTTCACCCTGATGCAGCCGGTGCTGGATTCCTCCCGGAAGAAAGCAGCAAACGGTAAGCAAGGAGGAAGCAAACCTGAAGCAAACGGTAAGCAAACCGAAAGGGAGAAAGAGAGAGAGAATGAGAAAGAGAAAGAGGTAGAGATAGAGAACGAGTGTAAAAAAAAGGGCAGCGGCCCTGCGCCCACCAAGCAAGCCAAGAAATCCTTTGGTGATTTTGGGTGGGTCAAGCTCACCGATGAGGAATACCACCGCCTGTTAAATGACCTTGGAGAGGCTGAGGTCAAGCGGTGTATTGCGTATGTCGATGAGTCAGCGCAATCTACCGGGAATAAGAACAAGTGGAGGGACTGGAATCTTGTGATCCGCAAGTGCAGCCGTGACGGATGGGGAAAGGCCCAGTACGGAGGATCCAAGAAGGCGATCACCTACCTGGGTGCTACCGGTGAGGTGGGCGATGCGGAAAAGGAGAATATTCGCAGATTGTTAGCGGAGGGTTGATATGCTGAAATCTGAATTGCAAAAGCAGCTCCCCAAAGTGGGAGATATCCGGTTGGAGACTATGACGATCTCCGACAGATGGGATACGGTCAGGCCGGAGAAATGCACTGTTGTGGAGGTCCGTCCTGACCGGCTCTGGTATCGTGTTCGATTCCACCGGACCGGCACCTGCGAGTGCTACAAGCTACCGATAAGCGAAAGAATGGCCGGGTGTGCGGCCGAGCGGCATACGGTGCAGATCGCGTGGAATGAGAGGATGCGCTGCGCCAGAGAAAGGAGCGATTATGGACAAGAGGAAACAAATCAACATATTCGATGAAATCATCGTGGACAATTTTGCCGGGGGCGGCGGTGCTTCTACCGGCATTGAGCTGGCGGCAGGCAGACCGGTGACCATTGCCATCAATCACGATCCGGCGGCAATTCTGCTGCACAAAACGAATCATCCCTACACGGAGCACCTGCAGGCATCTGTATGGGATGTCAACCCGGTGGAGGTCTGCAAGGGACGGCCTGTGGGACTGGCGTGGTTTTCACCGGACTGCAAGCATTTTTCCAAAGCAAAAGGCAGTGCCCTTGTGGATCGGAACATCCGGGGTCTTGCGTGGATCGTGTTACGGTGGGCAGGAACAGTCCGTCCCCGTGTGATTATGCTGGAGAATGTGGAAGAGTTCCAGACCTGGGGACCTGTCCGAAAGGGAAAGCCCATCAAGAAAAAAGCCGGTCAGACATTTCGAAAATGGCTTCTGCAGCTGGAGGATCTGGGGTATGTGGTGGAATACCGGGAGTTGGTGGCAGCAGACTACGGCGCACCAACCACCAGAAAACGCTTTGTACTGGTTGCCCGGTGTGACGGCAGACCTATCGTATGGCCGGAGCGGACCCACGCACCCCGGGACAGTGAAGAAGTGCTTTCCGGCAAGCTGAAGCCCTGGAGATCCGCAGCGGAGATCATTGACTGGTCTCTGGCAAGGTACTCCATCTTCAAAAGCAAGGAGGAGATTAAGGCACAATACGGTGTCAATGCAATTCGTCCTCTGGCTGACAACACCCTGCGTCGGATCATCCGGGGCGTGGACAAGTTCACCATCAAAAGTGGGAAGCCGTTTCTGGTAGAGTGCAATCACGGCGGAGATGGTCACACAAGAGATCTTGCTGACCCGCTGAACACACTGACCCGGAAATATACCGGCGGTGTCTGCGCTCCGGTGATGGCACCTTTTATTGCACAGCAGAAGTTCAGTAATCCTGCACAGGATATTTCCAAGCCTTTGAGTACGGTCACCACGGTTGGGGCGCATGAATTGGCAGGAGCGGTTCTGGCTCCTATTACAGTGACGAACACAAGTAATTCTGTTGGATCTCCTGCCAGTGAGCCTGTTCATACAATTACGACTGCCGGCAATCAGATGCTGGTGACTGCTAATCTTATGAGTATTGGACAGACTGGCGGCGGTGACAGAATCCGGGATATACGGGAACCGATTCCTACGGTGGTTTCCAAATCGGAAGGATGTATCTGTGCTGCCAATCTGATCCAGTATCACACAGAGAAAGCTGAGGCAGTCCGTGGTGCAGATATGGGGAAGCCGGTAATGACTTTGGACGGTGCGAACCGTCACGGTCTGGTCAGTGCCAATCTGGTGGAATACTACGGCAACGGCAAAGCCCACGACATTACAGAGCCGCTGCGCACAGTAACGACCCATGATCGGGATGGACTGGTTGCAGTACATATCGACAAGTATTTCAACGGTGAATACAAAGGCTGCGGAGATCCTGCGGATGCGCCCCTGTCTACGGTCACAGTACAGCCCCGGCACGGTATTGTTGCGGCACACATTGCCAAGTTTCGCAGGGATGAGGAAGGTACCGCTGCCTCCGAGCCTTTACCGACTTTGACTGCTACACCGCACTTTGCTGTGTGTACGGCGGTTTTGGCAAAGGCAGACGGACAGAATCTGGGTTACTGGCCGCAGATCCGGGATCTTCTGAACAAGCATTGCGGCTATGATCTGAAGGATGATGAGGTGATCCTGCTGATCATCGGGGGTATTGCCCATTACATTTCAGACATTGAGTTGAGAATGCTGGTACCCAGAGAGCAGTATGCGGCGATGGCTTTTCCGCCTGATTATGCCATTGAGTATGACTACCTGGGAAATGCCTATCCCAAGAATCAGCAGACTGCAAAGTGTGGTAATGCGGTTTCTCCGGTCATTTCCTGCGCTATGGTCCGGGTAAATCTGCCGGAATGGTGCAGCACTACGATTGTGACAATGGCGCAGCTGAATAAGACTGTAGCGGTGTGAGGAGGTAGAAATGAACTATAACGAATTTTTGCATACCAAGGTGCAGGTTGCACCGGTGAGTGGTTTTGAAATCCGGGCGGAGGATGTACATCCGGCACTGAAGCCCCATCAGCGGGATGCGGTTATTTGGGCGGTCAAGGGTGGCCGCCGGGCACTGTTTGAATCCTTTGGTCTGGGTAAGACGGTACAGGAGCTGGAATTCAGCCGGTTGGTGCTGAATCACGAAGGTGGTATCGGTCTGATCGTGCTGCCGTTGGGTGTCCGGCAGGAGTTTTCCCGGGATGCGGCAAATATTCTGGGTATGGTGCCGCCGGTATACATCACCGATATGGCACAGACGGAGCTGCAGGTATATGCCCAGCCTGTAAACCTGTTTATGACCAACTATGAGCGAGTCCGAGATGGAAATATTGATCCCCGGAAGTTTACCTGCACAGTTTTGGACGAAGCTTCTGTACTGCGCTCCTATGGCTCCAAGACATTTCAGGAGTTTATGCGGCTGTTCAGGGGTGTGCGTTATAAGCTGGTAGCGACTGCTACACCGTCCCCCAACCGGTACAAGGAGCTGATCCATTATGCCGGGTATCTGGAGGTTATGGACACGGGACAGGCCCTTACCCGGTTTTTCCAGCGGGACAGCACCAAGGCAAACAACCTGACACTGTACCCCCACAAGGAGGAAGAATTCTGGCTGTGGGTCAGCAGCTGGGCACTGTTTCTCAGCAGTCCCGCCGATCTGGGCTATGATGCCACCGGCTACGATCTGCCGCCTCTGGATGTTCGGACACACATGATTCCATCTCGTTTGGGTGATGCGGTAGACAAGGATGGTCAAGTTAAGATGATGCGGGACGCAGCTGTGAGCCTTCAAGATGCGGCAAAAGAAAAGCGGGAATCTGTTTCAGGCCGAGTTGCAAAGGCGAAGGAGATCGTGGATAGTGACCCTGAGGCACATTTTATCCTGTGGCACGATCTGGAATATGAGCGCACTACTCTGCTGAAAGAGATCCCCGGTGTTGTGGACATCTACGGCAGTATGGACTATGACGAACGGGAAAAACGGGTCATAGATTTCTCCGAGGGGCGCACCCGGCTTTTTGCCACAAAGAAAAGTCTGTCAGGATCTGGATGCAACTTTCAGCGGCATTGTCACCGTGCTATCTTTACTGGCATCGATTATGAATTCAATGATTTTATCCAGGCGATCCACCGTATTTACCGCTTTCTGCAAACGGAGCAGGTCATAATCGATGTGATCTACACGGAGGCAGAGGAACAGATATGGCGTGTCCTGCTGGAAAAGTGGGAGAACCACAAAAAGCTCCAAGAGAATATGCGCCGGATCGTCATGCAATACGGACTTCTGGGAGAGCGGCAGGCTGAGCGGATGGCCAGAAGTATAGGAGTTGAGAGAGTGGAGATCAAAGGTAAAAACTGGACACTGGTAAATAATGATTGCGTGGAGGAAGTCAGAAGGATGGCAGATAATTCTGTGGGTCTGATTCATACCTCCATTCCTTTTTCCAATCACTACGAGTATACCCCCAGCTACAACGATTTCGGACACAACGAAGATACAGCTAAATTCTTTGAGCAGATGGATTATCTGACACCGGAGCTGCTGCGGATTCTGCAGCCCGGCCGGGTAGCTGCCATCCATGTGAAGGACAGAGTGCTTTTTGGCAGCGTTACCGGCGCGGGTATGCCGACTATGGAGCCGTTCCACGCTATGTGCATTCAGCATTATATGAAGCACGGCTTTGCCTACTTTGGAATGATCACAGTGGTGACAGATGTGGTGCGGGAAAACAATCAGACCTATCGCCTGGGTTGGACAGAACAGTGCAAGGACGGTACCAAGATGGGCGTAGGTTGCCCGGAATATGTGCTGCTGTTTCGAAAGCTGCCCACAGACCGCTCCAAGGCCTATGCAGATGTCCGGGTGACGAAGGATAAAGCTGATTATCCGTTGAGCCAATGGCAGCTGGATGCCCACGCCTTCTGGCGGTCCTCCGGTGACAGGAATTTGAAGCCTGAAGAACTGGCACGGCTGAAAATGAGTGACCGGATGCGGAGATTCCGGGAGTACAGCAAGGCCCATGTATATGACTACGATCAGCATGTGGCCATGTCCTATGCATTGGAATGCAAAGATGCCATCAGCAAAGAATTTATGACGGTACCCCCCGCTTCCATCCATCCGGATGTATGGGACGATGTGAACCGCATGAAGACCTTGAACACCACCCAGAGTCAGCGAAGAAAGCAGCTGCATGTCTGCCCCCTTCAGCTGGATATTGTGGAGCGGATCATAAACCGGTATTCCAATCCGGATGATATGGTATTTGATCCATTTGCAGGTTTGGCTACGGTGCCGATGATGGCAGTGCGGATGAAGAGGAAGGGCTATGGCTGTGAGCTGAACAGCGGTTATTTTGCCGATGGTGTCGGGTATCTGCGTGCAGAAGAAGTGGAAATGGAGCAACCCAGCTTGTTTGACTTGTTGGAGGAGGAAACGGCATGAAATTCTTTGCACAACTGACGGAAAACAGGACGATCCACAGGGATGCGGACCGGCTGGAGATCGACCGGGACAACAATATGCTGCAGGTGTTCAACAAGGATGTTCTGGTGGCTGTTGTGGATCTGAGTGTTGTGATGTTCGCTCATATTGCAGAAAGGAAAGATTGCTAATGGCGCTACGAAAGATTGACCTTATGCACCGGCAATTCGGCAAGTGCGATGGGCATACTTGCGGGGAATGCAGCAACCTTATTGTAGGAGATTATCACGGCAGGACTTATAGGAAATGCAAGGTCTACGGTTTGTCCCACAGCGAAGCAAGCGATTGGGCGAGGCGGTGGCTGGCGTGCGGTCTTTTCAATAAACCGTGGGGAGACAAGCCGATCATCAGGCTTGTTCGCCCTACCCGGAAAGACAAGGAAGAAATGCAGAATACCCCGGTAGAGGGGCAGATCAGTATGGAGGTGTGAAGATGGCAAATGAAAAGCTGGATTTGATTTCCCGGGACGAAGCACTAGAAGTGCTGTGCGATTATTGTAGTATCGAAGGGCATTGCTCGGCAGATGGTTGTGCTGAATATCAAAAAATAAGCAAACTGACCACCGTGGATGCCGTTCCTGTGGTGCATGGGCGGTGGGTGAAGGTAGACCATTATCCTCCTGAGTGCTCTATCTGCGGAGATATAGCACCGCTTACCTGCGATGGCGAGGCACACTATATGGGCAACTACTGCCCCAACTGCGGTGCAAAGATGGACGGAGGGAATGAGGATGGCTAAATGTAAAGATTGCCTACATTACGAAGCCTGTTCCGCTTTCAGCAAAATTATAAACGCTGCTTGTGATGTAGAACAAGGGTGCGAACACTTCAAAGACCTCTCAAATTATCAAGAAGTGGTGCGGTGCAATGCTTGCAAGCATTGCAGAACTTTCTACCCTGTCAAGGAAATTGGCAAAGAGGCAATTCAGGTGTGGTACTGCGATCTGTATCGGTGCAATCGCAAAACTGATGAGTTCTGCTCTGACGGAGAAAGGAGAGAGGGAGAATGAGAGAGATTTTATTCCGGGGTAAGCAGATTGGCAACGGAGAATGGGT
>UZAT01207869.1_pt1 | contig 12172 bp, 15 predicted proteins | sample 2160861 | NCBI WGS metagenome assembly UZAT01 (sample SAMEA5138306, study PRJEB28736) | viral metagenome | reverse complement strand
GATGTGGTGAAGCAGTGGGATTCCACACTGGATGGAGCCACACGCAGGACACACAGGAAGCTTGATGGTCAGATCAGGGAAGTGGATGAACCGTTTGAAATGGACGGGAAGAAGGCCATGTTCCCCGGTGACTTCGGTGATCCGGCTGAAGACTGCAACTGCCGCTGCGCATGTCTGACCAGGGCAAGATGGGGCTTGGATGAATCTGAACTGGACACCTTGAAGGAACGTGCAAAGTTCTTTGGACTGGATAAGACCAAGGACTTTGATGACTTCAAAAGTAAATACCTGAAAGCTGCTGCTGAAGATGCATCCTGAAAAGGGTGCTTTTTTAATTAAACAGAAAGGATGAAGAATCATGATGTGTTGGAAGACTTGGATCAAGGCTGCTGCTGTTCGTGCAATCAAGACCGTGGCACAGACGGCTGTGGCAACCATCGGCACCACTGCTGCTATGTCTGAAGTGGACTGGATGATGGTGGCTTCCGCTTCTGTCCTGGCAGGTATCCTGTCTCTGCTGACTTCCCTGGCAGGTCTGCCGGAATGCAAGGTGGAAGCCGTGGAAGAAACGGCAGAATGATATGGAATACAGCTTTGAATTTGAGAAGGCACGGATCTACATCAACAGCCAGAAAAAGACACTGACAGCGATTAAAGCTGAAACAGGCTGTGATGTGGTCATCAATGGTGGCCTTTACAACATGGCAACATTCAAGCCACTGTGCCATCTGAAGGTTGACGGCACTGTCCATGTTAAAGACCAATATAAGTATTGGGGTTATGGATGGAACAATGCTGACAACAAACTGCAAATGGTGAACACCTATGACAAACTGGACAATTACATCTGTTGCATGGCATTGGTGAAGGACGGTAAGGCCGTTACAATGCATTATGATCCCGGTCAGGGTGGCAAGCGTGGCAGAACAGCCATTGGAACGCTGCCTGACGGTAAAACGGTGATTCTTTGTACCAGGGATGTTGCTTCTGAATCCATGACACCTGAAGCCTTGCAGCGGTATTGTGTGTCAAAGGGTTGGAAGGATGCTGTCATGTTGGACAGTGGAGGAAGCAGTCAGTGCATTATTCCTTCCGCTGCAATCATCAGCGCACGGAGGGTTCATAATGTGCTTTGCTTCTGGTTAAAAAAAGAGGAAAGCGAGGTTGAGCCGGAAGTGAACGGTTTAAGTGTGAAAGCATATAGCAAAGCGAAGGATGGCACAAAAAGCCTGTCCACAAATTTCAAGGTGAGTGAATTTGCTTGCAGTGATGGTTCTGATGCCATCTTTATTTCTGCAAATCTGGTCACTGTTCTTCAGAATATCAGAACACACTTTGGAAAGCCTGTGACAATCAACAGCGCATTCCGCACTGCATCAAAAAACAAGGCAGTTGGTGGTGCAGCATACAGTCAACACCTTTATGGCACGGCTGCTGACATCGTTGTGAAAGGTGTCAAGCCGAAAGATGTTGCTGCATATGCAGAAACGCTGATGCCCAATTCTGGTGGCATCGGTATTTATTCTAACTTCACGCACATTGATGTGCGGAAAACTAAATCCAGATGGAATGGATGACAAAGCACTGTGGAAACACGGTGCTTTTCATATTGCATCGTGGCTGATGTAAAAAAGCTATTTCTTACATGATGCAACCATGTAAAAAGCGTATAGAAAGGAAGGCATAAACACATGACACTGGCAGAACTTCTGAAAGCAAAGGGAATTGATGATGAAGCCATCAAGGGAATCCTGGAAGAAATGAAGGCAAACAAAATCTTCACGGCAAGTGAAGAAAACCTTGATGTCAGATATGGAAAGCTGAAGACTGACCATGATTCTGTTATCAAAGAGCGTGACGAAGGCAAAGCACTGATTGCTGAACTTCAGAAGTCCAATAAGGGCAATGAAACACTTCAGCAGAAGGTTGCCGAATACGAAGCTAAAATGGCAGAAATTCAGGCAGAACTGGAACAGACGAAGCTTGATTCTGCAATCAAGGTTGAACTGCTTTCTTCCAAGGCACTTGATGTTGACTATCTTACCTTCAAGCTGAAGGAAAAGGGTGAACTTGCACTTGATGAAAACGGAAAGATCAAGGGTTGGGATGACAAAATTGCGGCACTGAAAACGCAGTTCCCAACACAGTTTGAAGCATCTGGCAAGAAAAACATCATGGAAAATAAGCTGCCTGACGATCAGGACAAGGGCGGCAGCATCACCAAGGAAGCTTTTGGAAAGATGGGTTATCAGGACAGATTGAAGCTGTTCAAGGACAATCCTGAAGCCTATGCAGAAATGACAAAAAACTAATTTTGAAAGGAAGTATTTACTATGGCTAACCAGACTACTATGATTGCTGACCTGATTAATCCCCAGGTTATGGCTGACATGATCAGCGCAAAGGTTGAATCCAAGATCGTTGTTGCACCTTTTGCAAAGGTTGACACCACTTTGGTTGGTGTTCCTGGCAACACCATTACCGTTCCTCAGTATGCATACATCGGTGATGCAGAGGACATTGCTGAAGGCATTGCTGCCGAGACTGTGAAGCTGACTGCATCCACCACTGATGTCACTGTCAAGAAGGCAATGAAGGCTGTGGAACTGACTGACGAAGCTGTTCTGTCCGGCTATGGCAATCCCGTTGGCGAAACCAACAATCAGCTTGCCAAGGCTATTGCATCCAAGGTTGATATTGATGCTATGGAAGCACTTCAGGGTGCGCAGCTCATCTTTGATGGTTCCGCTTCTGTTATCAAGTATGGCGGTGTTGTTGATGCCATTGACCTGTTTGACGAGGAAGTGAACACTGACAAGGTGATTTTTGTCCATCCCAAGCAGGTTACTCAGCTTCGCAAGGATGCTGACTTCATTTCCGCTGACAAGTATCCCGGTAATGTTGTCATGACTGGCGAGATTGGCAAGATTGCCAATGCTCACGTTGTTCCTTCCAAGAAGGTCAAGGATGACGGTACCAACTATCTGTGTCCTATTGTCAAGCTGAACGGTGATGCTGAGACTGAGGATGATGCAGCAGCACTGACCATCTATCTGAAGCGTGACACCAATGTTGAGACTGACCGTGTTTCTCTGGCACGTAAGACTGACATTTCTGTTGACAAGCACTATGCCGTTGCACTGACCAACACTTCCAAGGTTGTTCTGGCTAAGTTCAAGAAGTAAGAAAGGGTGATCCCTGATGTTGATGACCGTTGAAGAACTGCGGAAGTATATCACAACTGATGAAACAGATGAAGTGCTTGAAGCAATGCTTCAGGCACTTGAACTGTCCATCCATGGTTATACCAACAATGATTTCAAGCGGCATCTGACAGACGAAGGGGAATATCCCATGGATGTCAAGATGGGTGTTGTGAACCTGTTGAAGTGGGAATTTGATATGAGGAACAAAGTTGGCATTGCTTCTGAAAGCATTTCCCGCCATTCTGTGACCTATGTTGACCAGACAGGTGCAAACACCGTGATTGGCTATCCCGTGGCCTTGATGGGCTTTCTGAAGCCCTACAAGAAAGCACGATTTGGAAGGGGCATCAGCGTATGAGAGGAATTGGCGGCAACACCAATGCCATCATCCAGGTCTACACTGCTTCGGTCAATGAGATTGGGGAAAATGTGCAGACCTGGGCTGATGTCCAGTCAATTAAAGGGTGGCTTGACATTCAGTCAGGCGATTCCAGAAACACCACTTTCAATGCCAAAATCCAGGAATCCACGCACATCTTCATTGCTGATTATGTGAAATTGGATAAGCGGATCACTGCTGAAAGTGCCAGAATGGTCATCAATGGCAAGCGTTATGACATCCTTTTGATTGACAATCCGATGGAAATGGGAAGCGGATCACAGCTTGAATTCTATTTGCGTTTCACAGGGGGTCAGTGATATGGCTGCAAAGATTGAATTCCAGGATTTCAGCGTTCAAGTCAAGGATGCCCTTGATGAAGCTGCTGTTCAGTTCCTGGAAGAAGCTGCATCGGAATTGGAAGCACAGGCAGCAAGAAATTCTGCCTTTTCCAAGAACCTGCATGGCACTTGGAAGCATGTTGTGAATGAATCCAAGATGGAAGCCACTGTGGGAAATCCGATGGAACTTGCAATCTGGATGGAACTTGGCACAGGTGAATATGCCCTGGAAGGCAAAGGCCGAAAAGGGTATTGGGTCTATGTCAAGGGAAACAGCAGCGTGAAAGAATCCAATCCTGGAAAAGCACGGACAAAGGAAGAAGCAAAAAGGGCTGTTGCCATCCTGCGTGAACAGGGGCTTGAAGCATACTACACCAAAGGCCAGAAGCCAAGGCGAATGCTTCACAATGCTTTTGAATCCAAGAAGGCAGCAATCATCAGAAGGGCTGAACAAATCTTGAAAGGAAGAATAAACTGACATGTCAAAGCAAATGTTGAAAGTTGTGTCTGATGGCATGAAGACCATGGGCATTGAATATGGCTTTGGGGCTTATGCAAAATATCCTGTTGTATATCCATATTTTGTGGGTGAATACACGGAACGAGAAGCCACAACGGAAGACGGACTTCAGGAATCCTCGTTCCTTCTGACAGGCTTCCACCGTGGCACTTGGTCTGAACTGGAAGACACCAAAGAACGCATTGAACAATATTTCAATCAGGTTTCCGGCAAAACAGTCATCGCTGACAATGGTTTAGCGGTGGCTGTTTTTTATGGTAATAGCCTGATTGTTCCCACAGGGGATGCTGAACTGAAAAGCATCCAGATTAATTTGAACGTTAAAGAATGGAAGGTGAACAACTGATGGCATATGAAGAACTGAAGTCCAGTGGCATCACCGCCAAGACTTCCAAGAACATCGTCCTGGGTGCAGGTACGTTGCACAAGGGTCTGACCTTCAGTGATGGCAAGTGGAACTTTGAAGAATCTCTGATTGGTGCCACTTCCGGCGGCACCAAGATCACCATTGTTCCTGAATTCAAGGACATTGAGGTTGACGGTGCCTTGGTCAAGGTGAAGGGTCTGGCTGTCAAGATTGGCGAAACCGCAACCTTGGAAACCAATATGGTTGAACTGACACCTGAGTGGATCAAGATGTCCGTTGTTGGTCAGAACGGCACTTCTGCCTTTGAAGGCTATGATGTCATTGAATCCAAGCGGCAGCTTGAAGAAGGTGACTACATTGAGAACTTCGGTTTCATCGGCAAGAAGATGGATGGCACACCTGTTGTTATCATCTTTGACTATGCCCTTTGCACTTCTGGTTTTGAGCATGAAGGCAAGAACAAGGAAAACGGTGTTTTCAAGGCAACCTTTGAATGCTACGCTGAACTGTCCAGTGAAGCAGACATCCTGCCTTATCACATCTATTATCCTTCTGAAACCTGATAAATCCTGAAGCACAGGATCACCTTCTTTGAAGGTGGTCTTGTGCTTTTTGCTTGATGGAAGACTGAAAAAAGAAACGGAAAGGAATCATCACTATGGAAAACATGAACGAAGAAGCGGCAAAGGTTTATGAACTGCGTGATTTATGCGCAGATGATATGTTCCCCATGTTCCAGATCATTTCCAAGATTGGAATCAAGGAATTTAAGTCCTGTTTTGAATCGGAGAATGTCAAGAAGCTTGTGGCAGATATGACTTCCGGCAAAGCAAGCCAGGATGAACTGAAGGCAACCGTGGGTGTCACGGTGGCTTTTGACCTTGCAAGCGTGATTCTTTCCAATCTGGCAAACTGCAAAGAAGACATCTATTTGCTTCTGGCACAGCTTTCCGGCATGTCCGTCAAGGCTATTGCCAAACTGCCTATGATGACCTTCATGGAAATGATTATTGATGTGATCAGAAAGAAGGAATTCAAAGATTTTTTTCAGGCTGCTGTCAAGTTGTTCAAGTAAATGACATCCGATTCATTGACAGTCTGTTTTATAGATATGCCAATCCCATGTTCATCCTTGACAAGATGATTCTGACAGGCCGATTCGCTGAATTTGTCCGGGAATTCATGAAAGTCAGGAATGAAGAACTGATTGACCAGGCCAGGTGGGAATATTGGCTGCACAAGGTGTTTGACATGTCTTTTGCAGACTTCCTTGCTAAAACTGACAGCACACAGAAAACAGAAGAAGTCCTTCCTGATGATGTACTGCAAGCAACCGTCCAGGATTCTATGGGGATCATAAACAGCTTTTGCCCTTCTTAAAGAAAGGGGCAAACCATGGAATTATTCAAGCTTCTTGGCACCATAGCGGTTGACAACAAACCTGCCATCAAAGCACTTGATGAAACAGCCAAGAAAGCAGGGGTCACGAACAAAGAAACATCAGAAGCATTTTCAAAGATCGGTTCAGTTGCCGGAACTATTGCCAAAGGGGTCATCACGGCAGGTGCTGCCATTGGCGGTGCATGGATTGCTGCCATTGAAGGTTCCAGAGAATACAGGGCTGAAATGGGCAAGCTTGATACGGCTTTTGTGACCAATGGTCATTCATCGGAAGCTGCCAAGCAAACCTGTTCAGAACTGAATGCCGTTCTTGGTGACAGTGGTCAGGCTGTGGAAGCAGCGCAACATCTGGCAAAGCTGACGGACAACGAAAAGGATCTTCAGACCTGGACAGACATCTGCACAGGTGTCTATGCCACGTTTGGTGCATCCCTTCCAATTGAAGGGTTGACGGAAGCTGCCAATGAAACTGCCAAAACTGGCACACTGACAGGTGGCCTGACTGATGCTTTGAATTGGGCAGGAATCGGTGAAGAAAAGTTCCAAGAAAAGCTTGATGCCTGTTCCAATGAGCAGGAACGGCAGAAGTTGATCATGGACACACTGAACGGCACCTATTCCAAGGCTTCTGAACAGTACCAAAAGACCAACAAGGATGTCATGGATGCGAACAAAGCCCAGGAAAAGCTGACGGATGCTTTTGCTGAATTCGGCAGAGTGGGTGAACCAATCCTGACTGCTATCAAAGACAAGGTGGCAGACATGGTGTCTGCGGCAGTGCCACACCTTGAAAACTTTGTGCAGAAGGTGAAGGACATCATCACCTGGGTCAAGGAAAACCGTGACACCATTGACATTTGGGTGGCTGTTATCCTTGGAGCAGCAACAGCCATCGGAACATTCCTGTTGATTTTGAATTGGGGAACCATCATGACAGCGGCAGCAAACGCTGTGAAGGTGGTCAGAACAGCCATCATTGGCATGAATGCAGCAATGCTTGCCAATCCTATTGCTTTGGTTGTGGCACTGCTTGCAGGGCTTGTGGTGGCCTTTATTTACCTGTGGAACAATGTAGATGGCTTCAGGCAGTTCTGGATCAATGCCTGGAACAAAATCAAGTCTGCTGCATCTACAGCGAAGACAGCCATCACCAAAGCTTTTTCCAATATTGGTTCCTGGTTCAAGGAAAAATTTTCGCAGATTCAGAAGGCCGGACAGAATGTAATGGACAAGGTGAAGGGGTTCTTTACCAGTGCCAAGAACAAAATCACTTCCACCTTTTCCAACATCGGATCCTGGTTCGGTGACAAATTCCGTTCTGCCTGGAACGGTGTGAAGAATGCCTTTTCAAATTGGGGTTCCTTCTTCAGTGGATTGTGGTCAAAAATCAAGTCCAAGTTTGGATCCATCGGCACTTCCCTTGGCAAGACCATGGGTGATGCCGTGAAGTCTGGCTTGAACAAGGTGCTTTCCACAATTGAAAAGACCATCAACAAAGGAATTGGCTTGATTAACAGTGCCATCAAGCTTGCCAACAAGCTACCTGGAATAAATGTTGGAACCGTGCCGAAGATAAGCCTTCCGAGGCTTGCCAAGGGCGGTGTGCTTGAAAAGGGGCAGATTGGCTTTCTTGAAGGAAGCGGTGCAGAAGCCGTGGTTCCTTTGGAAAACAACAGGGCATGGTTGTCCAGGGTTGCAGAAGACCTGAATGAACTTCAGGGCAGTTCTTTCCGAAACGGAAACAACCACGAAATCACTTCGCTGCTGAATCGTGCCATTGATCTGTTGGAAGACATAGCAAGGATGAAAGTGTGCTTGGACAGCGGTGCCATGGTGGGTGAACTGGTTCCTGCCATTGACAACAGACTGTCTGACAGGTGGAGCCATGCAAAACGTGGCAACACCAGATGAAGACCGTTCCCAAGGCGGTCTTTTTTTAATTCCAAAGGAAAGGAATGATAGGCCTTGGAATTATTTAAGCTATTTGGAACGATTGCAATTAACAATGCGGAAGCTAACAACAGCATTGATGAAACCACCGGGAAAGCGGAAAATTCGCAATCCAAGATGGTTGGTGCATTTAAGAAAATCGGTGCTGCGGTTGGTGCATATTTTGCCGCAGAAAAAATTATAAACTTCGGAAAGGTTTGCATTGATGCTGCTGCCAATGCACAGGCCATGGAATCGCAGTTCACACAGGTCTTCGGCGACATGGAAGGTGATGCAGCAAACAGCCTTTCCAGAATTGCGGAAGAAGCAGGTATTGCTGAAAACCGTATGAAGGGCAGCTTCACACAGATTGCTGCCTTTGCAAAAACTACTGGCATGGAAACAGAAGATTCTCTGGCACTGACTGAACGTGCCATGGTTGCTGTTGCTGACAGTGCTGCCTTCTATGACAGAACACTGGAAGAAACCACAGAATCTTTGCAGTCCTTCTTGAAGGGCAACTATGAAAATGATGCTGCCCTGGGCCTTTCCTGCACGGAAACCACCAGAAACGCAGCAGCAAATGCACTGTATGGCAAATCATTCAATGAACTGTCTGAAGCGCAGAAGCAGTTGACATTGCTTCAGATGGTGGAAGATGCCAATGCCCTTTCCGGGGCAATGGGTCAGGCAGCAAGAGAATCCGACACATGGACGAACCAGACGGGCAATCTGAAGCAAGCCTGGACAGATTTCACTGCTGCGATTGGTGAACATTTCCTTCCCGTTGCCATCCAGGTTGTAGGATGGCTTTCTGAAAATATGCCCCAAATCCAAAATTTTGTTACACAATGTATTGAAAAAATCAAGTTTGTCATAAAAGAACTTTCACCTGTTGTGAAGATTCTGTTCCAGGAAGTCAAGGTGCTGTGGGAAACGGTGCTGCAACCGATTTTGAACGGCATCATCACATTCATCAGTGGTGTGTTCACAGGAGATTGGAAAAAGGCATGGGAAGGCATTGCAAGCATAGTGGAAGGTGTCTGGAATGGCATTTGGGCTGCAATCAAATCTGTTATCAATGTTATGCTTGGCGGTGTGGAATCCTGGATCAATGGAATCATTGATTCCATCAACAGATTGATTTCCGGCCTGAATAACCTTGTTTCTGCCGCAGGAAAGCTGCTTGGCCTTAGTTGGAACATTCCAAGCATCGGGAGAATTAGCCTTCCACGGTTGGAAAAGGGCGGCATCCTGGAAAAAGGCCAGGTTGGTCTGTTGGAAGGCAAGGGTGCTGAAGCTGTTGTTCCCCTGGATCAAAACAAGGCATGGATCAGTGCAGTTGCAAGGGATATGGAAGCAGCAGGAATTGGTGGCAATAGTCAGCATACGCAGCGGATCATTGACCTGTTGGAAATGTTGGTGGAAATGCTGCCTGATACCATGAAGGACGCATTTGCTTCCATGAAGTTTGATGTCAACAACCGTGAATTTGCAAGAATGGTGAAGGCGGTGGGATAAGATGCTTGAACAGTTGAAATACAAAAACCATGTCAATGAAGTTTTTGAATTCGGCAAGGACGGCATCTTTGTTGACATGAACGAACTTCATGATTATGAATGGACGGTCACGAAGAAGGGCAACAGAATTGCTGCCCTAAACCGTGACATCATCAACCGGAAGCTTCCTGTTGTGATCATCTGTGACACGGAAGAAAAGGGAATTGCCGCAAGAAACAGATTGTTTGAAGTGGTAGAAAAGGATGTCCTTGCCAAGAAGCATGGCATGATCATCATTGGTGACTATTACTTCAAGTGTTTTGTTACCAAAAGCCAGAAGAAGGACTATCTGAAATCAAAGCGGTATATGGAACTGACACTGACACTGACCACGGACTTCCCGTATTGGGTGAAGGAAACCACGGTCAGTTTTGGTGTTGGAAACAAAAGCAGCGGTGGGAAGAATCTGGACTTTGCGTTTGATTATCCCTTTGATTTCTATTCCGCTACGGAAGAACTGAACAACACAGGCTTTGTTCCCACAAACTTCCGAATGATCGTCTATGGAGCCTGTGCAAAACCGACAATTTATGTGTCTGGTCATCTTTATCAGGTGGATTGTGATATTGGTTCAGACGAATATCTGACCATTGATTCTGCATCCAAGAAGATCTATATCACAGCGAATGACGGAACCACAGCAAATGTCTTCAATCTGCGGAACAAAGATTCTTATATCTTTGAAAAGATTCCACCTGGAATCAATTCTGTGATGATTGAAGGGGACTATGGTGTTGACATCACACTGATGGAAGAAAGGTCGGAACCGAAATGGACTTGATTTTCACGAACAAGAACATGGAAGATGTTGGTGTTCTTCAAGATTTTGATTTTGATCTTGCATTTGGAGCGGATGAAAACGACTTTGAATGCACCATCCCTGCTTCTTCCCATTGCTGTGAAGCGGGATCCCTGCTTTACATGGAAGGCACGGAATATGGTGGCATCATTGATGGCATCCGAAGCAAAAGTGATAGTCAGGAAGTGATCTATTCCGGCAGAACGTGGCATGGCATTCTGAATTCCAAGGTGATTGCACCTGACAGCGGTGCAGCATACTTGACTGTGACAGGTGAAGCCAATGCTGTCATTACTGATTTGCTATCCAGATTAGCACTAACGGATTTGTTTAAAGCATCCAGTGAAGATTCTGGCCTTACCATCAGCGGTTATCAGATGAACAGATACATCACAGGCTATGATGGCATTGTGAAGATGCTTTCTTCTGTTGGGGCAAAGCTTCAGGTCACATTCCATGGCGGCAAGGTGGTTTTGTCTGTTGCAAAGAAGCATGACTATTCCCAAGATGATGACTTTGATTCTGATCTGGTTGACTTCGACATCAAAAAGCAGTTCAAGACCGTGAATCATCTGGTCTGCCTGGGTTCTGGTGAACTGGAAAACAGAATGGTCATCCATCTATATGCAGACACAGCCGGAAACATCAGCCAGACACAGACACAGTTTGGCATGGATGAAGTTTCTGCTGTTTATGACTATTCAAATGTGGAATCTGAAGATGAATTGCTGTCTGGTGGCAAGGAAGAACTGAAGAAACTGTGGGAGCCTGACAAACTGTCTGTGGACTTTGATGACACCACTGACAACTATGATGTTGGTGACATCGTTGGAGCGTTTGACAACATCACGGGCATTGCCGTTTCTGCGGTGATCACAAAAAAGATTGTGACCATTAAAGATGGTCAAATTACTATATCATACAAGGTTGGTGAATGATTTATGGGAAATGTCCATCTTGTGACAGGATATGCAGGTCAGGAACATGTCACTGCTGCTGACCATGCAGCATTCAATGCTGCGCTGATTGGCACAGGCCAGTTTGTTCTTGACAAAGGAAATGTGTTTGAAGTGCAGGTCATCAGCAACAATCAGATCCGTGTGCTTGATGGTGAACTGATGATGCAAGGGCGGTTTATCCGGCTGAATCCTGACACCTATGTTGACCTGACCATTGATAATGGTTCGCAGGGTATGAAGCGGAATGATCTGATTGCTGTCAGATACACGAAAGACACTGCTTCTGGCATTGAAAGTGCTGATCTGGTTGTCATCAAAGGCACTTCCGTTTCAAGTGCCAGTAAACCTGCGGATCCTGCATACACGGAAGGTGACATCACAAACGGTGCTTCTGTTCAGAATGATTTTCCGCTTTGGAGAATCCCGCTTGACGGTTTGAGTGTTGGCACACCTGAAATGCTATTTGAGCCGTTTATTGATTCTTTGCGGACACTGCCTTTGATTCGGCAGCAGGTTCTGAACATTCATGCGGAAGTGGATGAAAAGATTGCCGGAATTGAAAGCTATCTGAAAACTGAAACGCTGACCAACGAAACCAAGGCCAAGTTTGGCTTTGGTACAGATGCAGTGCCGAATGACATCTTTAGTTATCTGAGTAAGTATAGCCAGTATTGGTGGCAGCGGAAAGCATTGGATTTTGTTACCAAGTAT
>UZAT01447029.1_pt1 | contig 12173 bp, 12 predicted proteins | sample 2160861 | NCBI WGS metagenome assembly UZAT01 (sample SAMEA5138306, study PRJEB28736) | viral metagenome | reverse complement strand
TTATATAGTTTTCCAAAGTTACATTTCCAATATAGACCTGCGCATAAAATCTTGCTGGCCATCCACATTCAAAGCCTCCGTTTTGCGTGTACATACCCAGCGCCAAATAGTCATCGCCTCTATGCCAGTATATTTTCTCTGTCAGAATGGTAAATTCAGAAACTGTTGTCTCTCCCATACCATCTGTCACACCAATACGGATCACATAGCTTGCCTGCGTATTAAATACGATGTTGGTAATGGTTCCACTATAGCTGTCATCCTCTGTCAATGTAATCTCATCGGAAAAGCCGCTGTCAGGTGCTGTTGTCAGTTTCCATTGGTACCACATCCGTCCGCTATTGTATCCGCCAACAGGGGAAATGGAACGCTGGGCCTCTATGCGCAGGCTTGTACCGATGTCGCTGATATTACCTGCAGCATCTGATCTTTCACATAGGCTCACCAACAAAGCAGGCTTTGCGTAATTATACACAGTGATACTGGTAGAGCCGGTGTTTACAAAACCTCTGCTATCCTTCACATTTGCCGTTATTGTCAATGTTTCTTCTCCTGGCAAATAATCGGATGTATCGCCATTTTTGTAGGTTTTTCCGTTCACAGTAAAGGTGCTTTCCTCAACGGAGGCGCCATACCGGCCTTCGGCAGAAATTGTAACCTTGACCTTACTCCTTCCCTGAATGTACAAACTACTAAACATTGCCGGCAGGGAATGCACCGGTGTCAATGTCATTCCAACCGTTGGCTTTGTAAATTCGTTGTCTGGTACAGTGACCTTAAATGTAGCGGATGCCGTATTACCAATCTGAATAGTTCCTGCGCTGTCGGAGAATGTATGCAGGTATACATACATAGTCCCTCTAGGGTCATTGGGGAGTTGATTCGCAACCTCCAACGGAATTGTTAGGCCTGTATATTCATACTCCGTTGTTTTATTTGGGTGTATAACTTCTGTGCTGTGTTCCCAGGTCCCAAGCTGAAATACCATCTTGTAAAAAAATGCCGAAGACTTTGGTGTCCACTTCACAGAACAATTGTTGCCAAGGATAACATCCGAAACAGCATTTATCGTGGATGCACTAGGAATCACAGGCAATGTAACTACGATACTCGCCGTTGCCTTGGTGGTGCTTGGTAGCCAGTTTGGAGGCGTACCGCCAATATCCAGCCTCTGCCAAGAAGCGGTAATTGTGACATCCTTTTGTAGATACTTTGTGTCGATATCCACATAACCTTCTCTAAGGTCTGTATACCGCTGGTAAGTAACGCCGCCTTCGGTGATGCTGCCAGATCCCCATGCAACGCTTGGTATGCGTTCTCTTGTCCATGTGATAGCATTATTTCCATCAACACTTGCATGCGCTGTTGTGAGGTATCCATAAAAGGTTGAGTTGACATCACACGCCAATCGCATCTTAATGTACACTCTGTGCTTGCCTGTTTCTGTGGAGCCGGTGGTTTTTGCATACAGGAGAACATAGTAGTAATAATCATCTACATAAGCCTTGACTGCATTACTTCTGCCGATATACTGATATGTCCCGTTCAGCGTCATTTGTTATCCACCTCCTACCCATTTTGTAACAACGCTCTTATTTGCCATGACCGTATCCATAAATCCGCCGATCTTGAAGCTAACGGTAATTTCCACATTCGAGATAAACAGCTTCCGGTCACTGATATATGCAACTTCAATGCCGTTGCGATCAAAGAAAGATAACTTGTCGGAAGTAAACCTTGCATACTTGTTGAAGACCTCTGCGCCATCCACCGCGTTTGTCTGTCCTACCTCTACGCCGTATATTGGAATACCGTTTTCATCGTAGTCAAGTAGGCCGCTTTTAATGTACGCTTGTACCTCGACCAGAATATATGTGAGGTCATCGATCTTGTCCTGAAGATTTTTTTCAACCTCTTCTATGTTATCCTCTGCATCTTCCACTCTAGTGGTAACCAGCTGAATATTACTGTAGTTTGTGCTAATGTTGGTAGAGTTTTGAGTTGTGATGGCTTCGGTCTTTTCCACAAATTCACCATAATCAGATTGTGCTACATACAAACCTTCCAGCCGTGTGTTGATCTCTTCATAGTAGGCATTTACGATATCCGAAGACTTGATAATTAAACCCTTAAGGTCATTGAAGTTCTGTAGCAGCTCTTCCGCCTTTTTCTGCACATCATTTCCTGCCATGCCTGTGTGGGAAGTGCTGGATTGTGCATAACTAAGGCTTCCGCCTGCTCCGGCAACATGATCAAGCGCCCAGTTCAGCTCACCAGCCAACTGTGTTAGGTAGCTTTTCATCTGCAGCGCCTGCTCCTCCACAGTTTTGCCGGTGATATTTGGCAGCCTGATATTTCCACTCATGAGATATCACTTCCTTGCTCAATGGTCTTGGTTATGGAGTATATCTTTGCCATTCCATTACCTACAATGCGAATCCGCATATGATCGCACCGCTTGGGTCTGATAGGAACGGAGAAGCTTCTAAGGCTCGTTCCTGTGGTTACAAATAAATGCTCCCACGCATCGCTAAAGTCATACTTACCATAGATCCTCACCTCAGAACCGATATCCATCCGCATTCGCACAGTCAGTCTGGAAATATACTTCATGTCTGGAGAGGATATGCCGATCTCACCGGTTTCCACCATCCATGAAAGCTTCTTTTCCCCCTGATAACCTGAGCCAACCATTGTCAGGATCTTCTTGGTGTCGGCATCTATGGCGTACATTTCACCCCTGCAGGAGCAGAAGTCTGTGACATGTAGATTGTCTTCCTTGTGCCACATGCTCTTACCCATGTCATACACAAACAGATGGTATTTTCCACTGATATCCGCCATTGACACATAGTATTTGTTTCCATGCGCACCGCCAACAGCCGCACTGTACGCCTCGTTTCCAAGGGAATAGGATACCTCGGTTGGTAGACTGCCATCATAAGCCATAATGCCGCTGCGAGCCTTGTAGAACAATGTCTCATTGACAATAGCCATGCTTCTTTCGCAGTCCTTCTGCACACCACGGCAGGCGGTGTCCTGAATCTGGAAGTTTGCAGGATACTTTCCGTATACCTTGTGCATAATATTTTCTTTGAAAAACAGTGGGTATCCCAGGTGTGTAACAGCACCGGTAAAAGGACCGTCCGAACCAACGCCCACCGCATAGCTGTCCGTGGAAATACCCATAAAGCAGTTCCAGTTTTTGAAATCTCCCAACTTGCTGGCATATATCTCATTGACCACTTCGCCATTGGCAGCCAAACCATACCTACAGCCCCACAGTCGGTTGTCGGATTCTGTCACATAGTCCATCAGAGGCATGGTCCTGCTTACCGTGATTACACCTTGTTCCACCGTCTGGGTTGTTACCTCATCCAGAATGCCTACCACAACGATATAGTCATCGCCTTTATCCCAGATCACAGTTGAACTGTTCAGCTGCTGCAGGTCTTCCGCTTTCACACCGGAAATCGTCACGCCGTCATACTGTTCAAATGCTTTGCCAATACCGGCAGAAGAGATCTTTACATAGGTAGATGCAATACTAATCCATGCAGAACTTGTTTCAGAATACTTTTTAAGAGCATGAGGTGTGGAGGAGGTGTCGATCCACAGCTGCATATTCTGTGGATCTTCGGGTTCTGTAGCAGATGCAACAGCGCCATCATAGTCATCTCCGGATATAGTGCAAAGAGTAAATGTCACATCACCGGTGCTTTCCCATATTGCTTCGATATTGCCGAACTGTGTGGTGTCCATGGTGTTGATCCACTTCTTATCCGGCATGATAATGACATAAGCGCCCATGGATATCAGCTGCTTAGGCTCGTCATTGAGGCCCATATCCACCGGGTACTCATTGATTACAAATTTGGTGCCATCCACATAGCAAAGGCTGTCCTTGGCAATCATGCCATTGGGGCTTTTTGCGGAGGCATATACCCCTCTTTCCTTTCTTGGGGATGCAACAGGGTAGTAGTCGGAGGTCATGTTCTTCATATCAAAGAATTCGCCGTCTCCGATGCGCAGGTTGTGGTTATAGCCCTTGAAGGTATCCACTATCTGCCTGGATGATTCCAGCGCTCTCAGTTTCGGATAATTCATAGCCCACTCCCTCCCTTAGAAGTATTTAAACTTCCTGCCAATAGGCATATGCATTCTGTTGTAGTAGCTCTGATAGCCTGTGTAGGCGGTTGTGAACATGTCGATGGCGTTGTTGTACTTTTCATACTCGCCGTTGTGGTAGCATACCTGAGCCTCCATCCACCGCAGATATGCTTCATCATAGGGTGCCGGGATCAGCAGCTCTGCCTGAATATCCGTGCTGTCATCATAGCCGGTAAAGGCCACACTCTCCCCACCTTCATGGGTGTCAATGATGTGCTTCTTTACCATACCGTCCAGTGTGGATAGCCACTGCACTTTATCGGTCTGGCTGTATGTGTTATGCATGAGGGCATCGAATCTGGTGATTGCCTCAATAATCTTCATAGGTGTTCCCCCTGTTCGAAGAAAGGGAGCTTCCGCTCCCCTGCTTATTTAGTTGCCCTTTTTGTGGGCCTCATCGAAGAGCATGATGTTCTCCAGCATCTCTTCCTGGTGACGAAGGACTTCAGCAACAAAGTCCGGGACTTCTACTTCAACGCCTCTCTTGATGGCGTAGGTGTTCAGGTTGACGGAAACGAACACGTCCTCCTGATCAGCCTTGGTTCTGGGGATGCGGATCTTTACCATCTTCTGTTTTGCTTCTACCATTGTTATTTCCTCCTTAAAAGTGAGATGGAGGAGGGGAAGACCCCTCCCCCATCATTGGTGGTAATTAGTTCTCAGCCGCGGTAGCAGAGAAGACAGCGGACTTGGATTCCACGCGGACGAGGTACTGAGGAATCAGCAGCTCGGCAGTCTTGATGGCCTTCCAGCCAACGGAGCTTCTCTGGTCCAGGGGATCAGCGGTACCGGCGCTGCCCTTCTGCTTAACGATGGTCTGCAGACCGCCGCCGGTGATCTCGGTAACACCGTACGCACCTTCACCGAAGACCAGGGTGCCAAAGACACCGCCATTGTAGATTTTAGCCTCGGAAGTCTGAACGAAGCGGATGCCGGCAACCTCGCCGATTTCGCCTTCGTACAGATTGTCGGGCTTGGCATACTTGTGAGCATCGATCCATTCAGGATCACGCATCAGATCATATGCAACATAGGGGTGGATGATGGCAACATACTTGCCGCCGATAGTGGGTGCGTTCTGCGCTCTCAGCTTAGCAACGACCTGCTGCAGGACCTTGACGGTCAGCTGGCAGGTGTTATCCAGGTTCGCACGAGAGGTAACAGCGGTTTCAGTGCCGTCCTCTGCGACCTTGGGGCAGTAGGTAACATTGGTGCCGGACTGCATCACATTGCGGACGATGGTGTCCAGGGTCAAGCCAGCCTGGCGGCCCAGAAGCTTGGTGGCTTCCAGGATGGTGTTATCCAGGGAGGTCAGTTCCAGCACATCGGACTGGGTGATGTAGTCACCGTACTGGTTGACAGTAGCAGTGATGGTGCTGACAGTCAGACCCTTGCCATCAGGAGTCACGCCTTCAGTCAGGGGAGTCAGCGCCTTGGTCAGTGCAGCAAACTTACGGAACTCAATGGTCTTACCGCCATTCTTGGGGATAGGACGCTTCTGACCGAACTGATCATGGACCAGGGCAGCCTGTGCCTCATCGATCAGAGTCATGTCGTAGAAGGTCTTCATTTCTGCGGACAGGCCGTCCAGCAGGGTGGTCTGCAGCTCATTTGCGAACAGCTGCAGGTTGAACATCATGATGCCGAACAGGCTCATGATCCAGTTAACGAGCTTTTTCATGGTTGTTATCTCCTTTCATTGTGAGAGGAGATTAGATGCGGTTTAGAAACGGATCTTCTCTCCTCTTTGGACTCTGCGGATAATTTCCGCACGATCTGCTTTGGAGAGCTGTGACACATCGCTCTTCACTACCGCTGCACTTTGAGAGGACATACCGTTCTCGGAGGGTCTGGAGCCACCGGAAGCAATACTCTTGGCGAGCTTGGACTCTACGGTCTTGGCAGTAAACTGCATTGCCGCAGGAATGATCTCGTCCTTGTGGAGAACCTCGTACGCAGTTCTCACATCGATATTGCTCCGGAGCAGATCCACGAACTTGGGATTGTCCATTTCTGCTCTCAGGTCGAAGGAGGGATAGACCTTCTTGGCCTCATCTGCCTGTTGCATCCATGCAGCGTACAGCTTCTTGCCATTCTCCTGTCTCTTCTGCTCCTCCTGCTGAGCCTTGAAGGCGGCGTTCTCACGCTCGATCTTCTTGAACTCCTTGAGCTGCTGAACCGTCATGCCCTTTTCCATAGCCTCCTGCTCAAAGTAGGAGTCATCGTCCTCAATGGCCTTCGTCAAGGCTTCAATGTCTGTTGCATCAACACCATGCTTTTTGCCCAGAATCTCAAGAATAGGCTGGAGTGCATTGTACTTGTCAACAGTCTCCTTTTGGCCCTTGAGTCTTTTCTGGATGGTGTCCTGCACTTTGGCATCATAGAGGTCTTTGTACTCGCCCTTGATCATCTGCTCAAATGTGGCATTTCGATCCGGCTGTGCAACGCTCTGCACCTCGGCGGCAGGTGCGCTCTCCTCCTGGATGCCATACTTGACATTGGCAAGAGGATTGCTTTTTTCGCCCTTGGTCTGCGGCAAGGCGGCTGCCGCTGTTACGCCCTGTCCCTCTGCTGTGCCACCGTCACCGGCTCCTGCACCTGTGCCACCTGCACCTTCTGCAAAGAGCTGGAGACTGAGCATGGGGATAAAATCATTTTTCATGGGATGGTCCTTTCTGTCCGTAGAGTGGACGATTCTGTTTTATGTGAAGGCTTTACGCCTTTACACCGTAAGATGGTTCAGGGACACGTGCTCCGGGTAATTCTTAGCCAGAACATGAGCGCCGCACTGGGCAACCCAGAAGGCATGGAGCGATTCTGCGAAGAACTCCTCCTTCGGTTTGGCCACTACCACAGCCTTGCCTTCCCTGATCTTGATGCATGGCTTCTCCTCAAGCTGGCCCTGCTCATACATGAATGTCAGTGCCTGTGCAACGGTATAGACCAGCATCGTGGCAGCGGAGCAGACCAGATCCTCACCCTTGGGTGCCGTATCTGCATGGCCCTTCACCTTCATGTGAATGGAGCCTTTGTCTTTCTCCTGCCAGAAATGTATCTTCACCATGGGTATCAACTCCTTAAGTGGGATCAGTGGACTCAGCCACTCTCTGCCGTGCCTTCTTGGTATTGGAGGACTCGCTCTTTTCATTGCCACCCAAAGCTTCTGTATCCTCTACATTGGCACTGGTCGCTTCTCCACCACCGGTAGGTGCAGGTGCTACGCCGCCGGTGATGCCGGCAGCGATCTGCTCAGCCAGGTTCGTACCTTTGCTCTGGTCCACCATCTTGGCCAGCTGAAGCATCTGCTGCTGCATCATGATCATCTGCTGGTACATGCCGCCGTTCTGGGCAATCTTCTGCATGATGAACTGCTTTCTGTCGAAGTCCATCATGTCCAGACATGCCAGCGCCTGGTCAGCCATCTGGGGATTGAAGAAGCCTGCGGAATAGAACTGCAGTGCCAGCTCATTCTGACTCATCTTGGAGTAAGGACTCTGCTTCTGGGCAGTGATCTCAATGTCAAACAGCGGCATTCTGTGGCCCATATCCACGCCCATCTCCACACCCTGGAACTGGGGCTTGATCCCTGCGTTGGAATACTCCACAAATCGTGCAGCGCCATTCTCGCCCAGTATGCGGAAACATCTGGGAAGGTCGTAGAACTGACGGATCAGCTCAATGACCATGAGGCAAACCTTGCGGAATGCCCGGTAGGAAGCCTTGTTATTGTCTCTGGAAAGCTTGGAGCCTGCCTCCTGCATAGCAGCGATGGCAGATGCAGCTGTAACACCGGATGTGGTACCGCCTGTGGAGATATCCCGGTTTCCGGTAACCTCCTTCAGCTCATCAACCTTGTTGTTGATGACCGACACATAGATGTCATTGAGAGGCTTGCCCTGCACCGGCAGGATGCTGTCCTGTCCCAGGTTGCCATTTACATGGATGAAGTCCTTGCTCAGGTCTGCATATTCTTCCTCATTGACCTCACCGTCATTGCGGATGAAGTGCCGGGGCTTGGCATTGGCCAACATATTCTGCATGATGGCCTGATTGCCTCTGTCGATGTACTCCTGTGCGCTCTTGCCCACATCGATGTATCCGAAGCCGCATGGAGTGCCTTCCACGCTGAACAGGGGATCAAATACAAAGGGATACAAGCCATGGTCATACCAGCCGTTGGGATATGCTTCAGGCTCATTCTCCGTAGCAAACAGCACCACATCATTGACATACTTGCAGTAGTGGAGAACCACCCTGCCGTTCTGGTTCTTCTTGTAGTACCAGTCCACCACAGCTGACTTATTGGTTGTATCCACGGAATCATCGTAGATATACTTGCTGATATCCATGGTGGAGTTACCAAGCTTACCTTCCAGCTGAGGATAGGCACCCAGCAGCAGGTCATTGTCCTTCAGATCCACATGGAAGAAGTTCCGTGACATCTGAATATCTGTGATGCCGCTCTCCCAGAACAGATTGATGATGTCCACCTTCTTGATGGTGATATCACCGAGTCCGTTCAGTTTTTCATTATCCCAGTACACACCGTAGATACCGGTGCCTGCCTTGAGCTTGTAGTCCCAGACATTGTCGTAGGTCTCCTCAAAGTCGTTCTGCTCCAGGATCACAGGAATGATGGAGCTGAGCATCTCAGCCTCACCCTTATCGCCTTCCTCTCTGGGAAGCACATTGGGAGAGGGGAAGTTGTCCATGGCATCCGCATGCTTGTTGGCAATGGAATTGAACAGCCAGCCGGAGCTAGGCTCTACCTGGTTGGCCGCACTCTTTCTCATGCACTCCCAGTGGCGGAGCTTATACCACTGCTCGTTCTCCACAATTCTCTGTTCCAGGTTTGCTTTGCCTTCCTTGTACTTCTGGAGGGTCTGCTGAGCTGCCCGGACCTGCTCGCGGCCTACAACCTGTGCCAGGGCCTTGAAGCCATCCAGAGCGCCGGTTGGAGCCTGTGCCATCTGCATCTTCTGAAACTCGCTCTGAGGCGTGGGACGAGGAGCAGACTGCCGTCTTGCCATCTGCCCCTCCATGGGGATCTGCGCCTGCTCTTCTCCAGGCAATTTCTTTTTATTCTTAGTCTCCATCGATAATCTCCATTCTCGGTCTTCTGGAGACCGCTTTAATATCTTCCTTGGGGATGTCCAGGAACATCGCCATGGGTGTCTCATTGTATTTGTCCGGTGCTGCAGCCACTCTTGGCTTGATGGGCCTGCTCATGCAGAAATAGCGAACCTCATCCGCTACATGGTCCTCACCATCGGTATCCAGGTCTTCCGGCTTGTGCTCGTCATACTGCAGCAGTGGAATGGTCCTTATGAACGCCTTGCAGTTGCTGAAGATATACATCATGGGAAAGCCATTCTCATCAAATGCAAACCGGTAATGCATCTGCATCCAGCCAGGGATTCTCTTGTGGTCACCGGGAGTGAAGTACACTTGATGCTTTGCAGCCACATCTGCTATGCTCTCGCCGGTCTCTGCATCCCAGATCGCCGGGTCAGCAATGCCTATGATCTTCTTGCCGGCAAGCCATCTATGCTCCGTCTCAATGCGGTGGATCTCAGCAAACACCTGTGGAGGAGTCCACTTCACACCCTCGTTGGGAGTCTTATTGCAGCCATACAGCTCCAAAATGCGGTATACCACGCCATCGTAGTCCACAGCCCACCAGCCGCAGCTAAAAGGCTTGTTGTAGCCCCAGTCGAAGGAGCGGTATATCTTCCACCCTTCCGGTATCTCAAAGGGATCTATGACATGAGACCACTGCCTGTCAGCATACTGTTCCGGTCTGTCTACAAAGTCCTCAAAGAACTGGCCTTCGAAGATATCCCACCTGCCATGCAGCCATGCTTCTCTCAGTTTGGGAGGCAGTGCCTCCAGCTGTTTGACATAGTCTGGCTGACTCTCCATCAGCGCTTTGTTGTCTGTTACCAGGCTCTGGATGAACACATAATCCTCCGGAATCTCACCGTCTTCATATTTCTTGTCTATGAAGATTCGCTTGATATACTGGTGTCCCTGGCCTCCAGGGTTGCATGTGTAGTAGACTCTCTTAGGGAAGTCATTGACACCGCGCAAACAAGCTGTGATGGTCTTCATCTGGAATTCACTCAGCTGTGTAGCCTCATCCAGGAAGATGATGTCATACTCAACACCCTGCAGTCTGTCCAGATCCTTGTCATTGTCACAGTACATGAAGTTGATGGTGCTGCCATTGTTGAACTTCAGCACCTTATCCTTGTCGTTGTACCTGGCGATACCAAGCAGATCCTTCCTCAGGATGTTGATATGGTTGTTGATAAGCTCAGGGTAGGTTCTACGCACGATCAGACACCGGATGCCGGGATAATGGAAGGAGAATAGCTTTGCCTTCCATCTGACCACAAAGGACTTTCCACCGCCTCTGGCGCCACCAAAGCCAATGTGCTTTGCTCTTGCCATCAGAAATTGCTTCTGCTTCTCGTGGAACTCGGGTAATGTGATAATCATTTCGCGTATTCCTCCGAGCCTTCTGCAAACTGGATGACGATGGTGTTGTCGCTATGCTCTTCCTTCTCAGCTTCCTTACGCAGCTTTGCAATTCTGGCGTCCTGTTCTTCCAGATCCTTGTCACTGCGGATCATCTGCACTTCCTTGATGTCCTTCAGTACACCGGATATGTGCTTCAGCCCCTGTGTATCAAAAGCAATGTTGTCATCAGACTTCAGGAGGCTCTCTACCTTCTCCAGCAGCAGCTCTGCCACACTATTGAGTCTGGCTGCCCTATCTACTTTCTCCTTGCAGATCCTCTCCAGGGTCTTTGTGAGGGTTTTGTCCCTGTGTTGTGACCTCAGTGTGACCCACTCTTCGTCCTTCCCTCTTTCGGAGATGACCTTGTAGTGGATGCCATACTTCTGGGCCAGCTTACGGTAACTGGTATCCGTGGTTATGTATTCGGTTTTTATCTTCTGCCAGTCAGCCATAAGCCTCTCTCCAATCGTTATGCAAAAAGTGTATCAAATAAAAAAGCGCAATAGGTAGCCCCCCCTACTGCACAAAAAAGAGGAGGCGTAATCCTCCCCTTAATTGAGTCTATTCCCCCCCTTTGGCGGTTCTGGCATATTAGGAAACGGCATCCAAGCCACAGCATCTTTGATTATTCTTATGGGCATTTCGGTCATCCATTTATACCCGTCATAATAACCGATTTCGTATTCCACAATATCGGTCTTGTATGCGATTAAAAGCCGTACATAATACTCTGTACCGTCTTCTGTCTTTTCGGTATATTCCTCTTTGTTCGGCAACCTCTCACTCACAGGAATCCACTGCACAGCCGTAGGAACTCCCCTTACAACCTTTGCCGCAAATTCAAATGCTTCACCGCTGAAAGAGCCTTTTCTTTGCTCTGCCAGTGCTTCTAACCGCTTTGCCGTTTCTTCACGGCTTATCACGTCATTTGCTTGCATAATCATTCTCCTTTCGGCGGTGTCTGCTTTTTGCAATATTCAGTTCCGTATTTGTCGCAATCCTCTTTCCAAATATGGATATCAAATATCCTTGCAACAGCCATACGATACGGACACTCTTTACAGTTGCAATCCACGATCATTCTCCTTTCGGCGGTTGGGGCAAATACTGCCAATGTGATACTATCACCCATTGCCCGGCAACGCTTGTATGCCATTGTCCGTTCCAATTTGAACTAAGGTGGCAAACTTGCACTTGCCAAGATTCGTGCCAGTAGCAAAAAGCAAGTACATCTTTATCTTCTTCCGGCAACCTATCCTTGACCGAAATCCACTTCTGCACCGTTACGCCGTGGGCGATAAGGTGGTCGGCAATCTCGCAAACCTTCTGTCCACCTACAATGTGGCGGTTCTCCACAGAATAGCCATCTGCAAAATACGAAAGCAACTCCACCAACTTTTCCTTAACATCCATTGTTATGCCTCTTTCCTTTCTCCGTAGGAACAGAAATCGTCTGCTACTGTAATATAGCCGTAATCGTG
>UZAT01013323.1_pt1 | contig 12199 bp, 16 predicted proteins | sample 2160861 | NCBI WGS metagenome assembly UZAT01 (sample SAMEA5138306, study PRJEB28736) | viral metagenome | reverse complement strand
GAAAAGACATTCTCATACTAACACGGAGAGTGTCTTTTTTGTTGGGAAAGTAAGAATCAATAATAATCAGTAATCGTGCTTTTTCATACAGCAAAACGAAACAACTAGGAGGGTGGTGATATGCCGAGAGGTCCAAACGAAAAAGAAGTCAAAGCCCACGAGATGTATGATTCAGGAATGAAATTAGTTGAGATTGCAAGTCAACTAAATCTGCCACCTGGAACAGTGAGACGATGGAAATCTGATCATAAGTGGGATAACGAACGTTCGGATAAGAAAAGCGAACGCTCGGTTAAACGTAAAGAGGGTGCTCAACCGGGTAATAAGAATTCCGTTGGACATAAGTCAAGTGTTCCGACTGAGAATAAGAATGCTGAACGTCATGGGTTTTTTTCAAAGTGGTTGCCAGAGGAAACAATGCAGATCATGCAGAGCATTGAACGGAGTAATCCATTAGATTTGTTATGGGACAATATACAGTTGCAGTATACTGCTATTATTCGAGCACAGAATTTAATGTATGTTAAGAATCAGCAAGACTCAACAACAACTAAGATAGGACAGGGCTACAGCGACACTGGGAGCTCTGAGAAGTGGGAAGTACAGCAAGCTTGGGATAAGCATGCAAACTTTATGAATGCACAGTCCAGGGCAATGAAGACGTTAGAAGGAATGGTAACCAGATACGATGATATGCTGCATAATAACCGTGAGAAAGCTTCGGAGGAGCAAAGACTCCGTATCAGTAAGCTTAAATACGAGGTGTCTCAACTATCTGGTACCGGGGAGAACAAAGACGAGAGCATAAGAGATTTCCTAAAGGCAATCAAGCCAACTGAGGAGGATATGAATACACTGTTTGCTGATGAGGTGATTGACGATGGCCAAGAAGATAAAGAAGAATAAGTCGTTTGAGTTCAAGCCGTTCTCTCAAAAGCAGTTGAAGGTCTTAAACTGGTGGAGAGAGGGCAGTCCATACAAGGACTGTGACATTATTATTACAGACGGCTCTATCCGATCAGGAAAGACTATCGCAGATATATGCAGTTTCCTTCAATGGAGCCAAGAGACATTTAATGGTGAGAGCTTCATCCTTGCCGGTAGAACAATGGGAGCATTAAAGCGAAATGTTGTTAAGCCTATGTTGCAGATACTTACGGCATGGGGATGGTCCTACAATTATAACCGTTCGGAGAATTTTGTAGAGATAGGCGCTAACACTTATTACATGTATGGAGCTAATACAGAGGCTTCACAGGATGCATTACAAGGATTAACTGCAGCTGGTGCTTATGGTGATGAGGTAGCGTTGTTCCCTCGGTCGTTCATAGATCAGATGATAGGCCGATGTTCTGTTGAGGGTTCAAAAGTATTTGTTAACTGTAATCCGGAAGGACCTCACCATTACGTCAAAGAGGAATTTATTGATAAGGCCAAAGAGAAGAACGTATATCACTTGCACTTCACAATGGATGACAACCTAACATTATCCCAGAAGATTAAAGATAAATTCAGACGAATGTTTACTGGTGTATTCTTCAAACGGTTTATCCTGGGTATATGGGTTGCTGCAGAGGGATTGATATATCAGCAGTTCGCAGATGAAGTAGACAGTTTTATTATAGATGATGAATGGCTTAAGACTCATCCAATAATTTACGGTTGTATAGGTGTTGATTTTGGTGGAACTAAGTCAGCGCATACATTTACCTTTACAGGCTTTACAAAAGGATTCAAGGAAGTCGTTACCGTATCTGAATATTACAAGAAGAAGAGAATCAGCCCTAAAACATTAGAGGCTGATTTTTGTGATTTCGTTAAGCGTATTCAGATAAAGTATAAATTATATGAGGCTTACATGGACAGTGCAGAGCAGACGCTTATTACTGGTATGGAAGCAGCGGTTATCAAGGCAAAGATACAAATCGATATTAAGAACGCAATCAAAGGACAGATTAACAACCGCATAGCCTTCTACAACTCAATGATGGCACAGGGAAGATACAAGATACACAAGAGTTGCAAGCATACGATAGAGGCCTTAGAGAATGCGGTATATGACGAGAAACAAGCAACCAAGGATGTACGTTTAGATGATGGTTTAATGAATATTGATAGCTTAGATTCCATGGAGTACTCAACCGAGAGTATCCAAAACGAAATACTATATCTATAAGCGAGGTGATGAATTGATAACAATAAAAGAATTTCTAGAAAAGCAAGGCTACAACGTGGCATCTGACGATACAACAACACATGTTGATAAATGGCTTAGTTGGTACGAGGGATACGTTAAGGACTTCCATCACTACACTGTATACAACGGTATCGAGTCGGTTGACAAAGATCGCTATGTTCTCGGTATGGGGAAGACAGTAGCAGAAGACTGGGCAAATTTAATTCTTAATGAAAAAGTTAAAATTTATACCGGTACCGACTTTGACAAACAGCTCGAAAAGGTATTCGAATACAACAACTTTTGGGTAAAAGGTAACCAGCTCATAGAATTGGCTTTTGCTCTTGGTACGGGTGCCTTTGTTGAATACCTTGATGGAGCAGAAAAGGTTGTTATAGATTTCATTCGTGCCGGGATGGTTTATCCTTTATCATGGGACAATGGATACGTTAATGAGTGTGCCTTTGGTAGCTCCAGGGAGAGGGATGGAAAGAAGCAATATTATATTCAGATTCATAAGCAAGCTGAAAATAAGCTTTATGTCATCGAAAATCATATTGTTGATGCAGACTCTGGTGTTGACCTTGAACTTGATGAGGGCATGCTTGATTTAGTAGAGACAGGAATAGATATACCATTATTTCAATTAATAACTCCTAATATGGTTAATAACATCGACCTAGATAGTCCTTATGGCATCTCGATATATGCCAATGCTATCTCACAGCTTAAAGGATGCGATTTAGTATTTGATTCGTATATGAACGAGTTTGAGTTGGGCAAGAAGAAAATCACAGTACCAGTGAGTATGGCCAAGATTCAAATGGGGACCGAGGGAGTTATGAAGCCGGTGTTTGATAAAAACGATACTGTATTCTATGCAGTGCCGGATGACAGAGATGGAAAGAACACAATCAAGGAGATTGACTTCAAACTCCGATCGGCAGATCACGACTTAGCAATGACTAAAGTTCTTGATTTGCTTAGCTTTAAATGCGGATTAGGTACAGGAAGATACAAGTTTGAAAATGGATCCGTAGTAAAAACACAATTAGAGGTTATATCGGATAAGTCTGACTTGTACCAGTCGCTTAAGAAGCATGAGATTGTAATGGATGGCGCGTTAAAGGGGTTAGTCAAAGCAGTAGGCAAGCTTACCGGTAAGGAAATCGTAAAGGTTAATATTGATTTCGATGATAGTATTATCCAGGACAAAGAGTCTGAGAGACAGACCGACAAGGGTGATTTAGCTATTGGGGCTCTAACACTACTCGCGTACCGTATGAAATGGTATAACGAGACAGCCGAAGTGGCCGCCACGATGATTAATGAACCAGCTGATATTATTGTATAGGGGGCGATTAGATGTTTACTCCATCCGACTTAGAACAAATACCATTAGAGCTAGAAAAGCGTATGGCCGAATTAGAACTCCGAGTCATGGAGGATATAGTTCGGCGCATCAAGATAAACGATGATATCACTAGGTCAGCAGATTGGCAGATATACCGCTTACAGCAGATGGGACAGAGTTCGGAGTATATCAAGTCACAAATACAAGAGGCCTTGAAGCTGTCAGATGCTAATATCAACAGTATCTATGAGAGGGCTATACAATCGGGTTATACGAGAGATAAAGCTATCTACGAGGCGATAGGGAAGCCGTTCGTACCGTTCAAAGAGAATGCAGAGTTACAGCAATTGATTCAGGCGACTATCATCCAAACCAAGGGACAGATGGAGAATATCACTCGGACACTTGGTTTTGTGGTTGATAGAAACGGTAAAGCAGTCTTTTCCCCTGTATCGGAGTATCTACAGATAAAGCTTGATAATGCTGTTCTTGAAATTACCACTGGAACATTCGATTATAATTCCACTCTGAAAAAGACAGTCACGGAAATGACTAGGAGTGGACTGAGGTCGGTTAATTACGAGACAGGTCATAACAATCGGATTGAGGTGGCTGTAAGAAGGGCTCTTATGACTGGGGTAACTCAGGTGACTAATCAGATAAACGACCGTAACGCTGAAGCATTGGAAACGGAAAGTTTCGAGGTGTCGTGGCACGGATCAGCGAGACCTTCTCACCAAGAGTGGCAAGGAAGAGTTTATACTAGGTTGCAATTAAAGCAAGTGTGTGGACTGGGTACCGTAACTGGTCTATGTGGTGCGAACTGTTATCATTCGTATTACCCGTTTGTTGAGGGTGCATCAGAGAGAACTTACACTGATGGTCAACTCGAAGAAATGAATGCCAAAGAGAATGCTCCGAAATTATTCATGGACAAAGAATACACCACCTACGAAGCTACACAACGTCAACGATATATGGAAACACTCATGAGGGCACAACGACAGCGTATCAAATTACTAACGACTGGTGAAGCCGCTGAAGACCTTGTCTTGGATTCAAAGATAGATTATCGTGTAACTATGGGGAAGTACAAGGTATTTTCGAAAAAGATGGAACTACCACAGCAAAAGGAACGGATTTACTTGGATGGACTAGGGCGAATAGCTTAGAAAGGGGTTGTCTATGGCAACAACATCATTGGCACAGTTATGGAAACGGTTCGGAGTCGTTATGTCGAAGGACTCAATCACTATAACGAATATCCGGGATAAAAAGAAATTTAAGGCAGGCGAGTGGTTCAAATGCTTATTCCTGGACCACGCAACATCAACAGAGGTCAGAATGGAACGTAACAGGCACGGAGAGAAGAAACATTATCGGTATTGCTATAAGTGTGGAAAGAAGTGGTATTTGAAGAGCTTAAAATAAGTCAGGAGGGTAAATGGAAAATGTAAAGATTAATATACTTGGCACGGAATACACCATCAACAAGCGTGATTACAAGGATGTGCCCCTATTCGAGAAAAGAGGGATAGACGGTTATTGTGACGCAGTAGCAAAGGAAATTATATTATGCGATTTGACAACGCACCCTGCACTCGCAGACGACCCGATGAGCTCTCGTTTACTTGAAGAAAGACAAGTATTGAGGCATGAAATAATTCACGCATTTCTGAATGAAAGCGGATTACGTGAGAGTTCAGGAACCCCAAGTCAGGGATGGGCGGTCAATGAGGAAATGGTTGATTGGATAGCATTGCAGTTTCCGAAGATATCAAAGGTATTTGAGGAGCTTAAAATATTATAGGAGGTGATGGTCATACGAGGATTCTAGCGGTAACAGTAGACAAACGACCAAGTAAGTGTTCTGCATGTCCTATTGACGTCAGAGAGCGTTCACGGTGGCCATGCGGAGAAGTTAAGACGATTAAGGGTAATGGCAATGCGCAATATGTGAAAGTTCCTGATTCAAGGTGTGCATTAAACGAGAGGAGGTAGTATGAAATACAGAAAGAAGCCAGTTGTTGTTGAAGCGGTAAGATTTGACGGAACAGACGAAAGCGTTGATTGGTTGTTGCCACAATTAATTGGCGGAGAAATCGGAAGAAGTTGCGATAGACTGCATATAAAAACACTCGAAGGTGTTATGACCGCTAATATTGGTGATTATATCATCATGGGTGTAAATGGTGAGTTTTATCCATGCGAGCCTGATATATTCGAAAAGACATATGACATGGTAGAGTAGAAAGGCGGTGATCCTTTTTCTCGTTTTAAAGCGTGACGTAATACGCTTATTTTTTATGCCCATAAACGTGTTGGAGGCATTAAACTACATGGAAAATTACAGCCGACAGGCTTAAAACGGATAAGGAGTAACATGAAAAAAATGAATTTATTTAGAAAATGCAATCTACAGTTCTTCGCCAGCAAAGGTGAAGGCAGTGACGGTGCTGAAGATACCGGTGGTGATGGTGACGACGACCAGAATGATACCGATCAGGATGACAAAGGTTCTGATAAGGATAAAAAGTCGGATAAGAAGTCTTACACTCAGAAAGAAATCGATGACATGATTACCGATCGTCTTAAGAGGGAGCGCAAGAAAGCTGAGAAGAAACAGGAACAATCCAAAGATGATAAGGGTGATAAAGACACTGATAAGTCAAAGGATGAAGCCAACGACAAGAAGCTTTCCGCACTCGAAGAAAAAGTACTTTGCTATGATCATGACATTGCAAAAGAGTACGTCAAGGAAGCGATTGCACTTGCGAAAGCCTATGTTGATGAAGATACCGACATGGATGAAGCGCTTGACAAAGTAATTAAGAAGTTTCCTCAGTTCGCCAAAGGATCCGGCAAGAAAAAGGATGCTGATAGTGAGGACGAAGAGGAAGAGGACGACAGCAAGAAAGGTTCTTGGGGTCAGAGACAAAAAGGACAGAAGCAAAAGCAACCAACGGAGATGTCTTATGAAGAATATAAGGCATACAGAAAAGGCAAATAAAAGAAAGAAAGAGGTAATTAAGAATGGGAAATGTATTATTAACACCACAGGTTATTGCAAATGAAGCACTTATGGTGCTTGAAAGCCAGTTAACAATGGCGAATTTAGTTCATAGGGATTATTCAAAGGAATTTGTTCAAGTCGGCGACACGATCACTGTTAGAAAGCCAGCTAAGTTTGTAGCTAAGAATTTTACTGGTACCGTATCCAGCCAGGATATTTCCGAAGGCAGCGCAGATGTGAAGATGGACCGTTTCCGTGATATTACTGTTAAGGTTACATCTAAGGAAATGGCTCTTGATATCAAGAATTTCAGTGAGCAAGTTGTGGCTCCTGCGTTATCCGCTATTGCTCAGGCAATTGATACGGATTTACTTGCAGTGGGTGTTGAAAAGGCTGCTAAGACAGCAACCGTATCCGCTACGCCAGTGTTATCCGATATCGCCGGAGTAGGTAAGGCTCTTGACATGTCTAAAGCTCCAAAGCAAAACAGACGTCTTATGCTTCCTGCTGATATTCAGTATAAGTATAATACGCTTGATAATTTCGCAAAGGTTGCTTATGCAGGTGATTCCCAAGCGTTGAGAGATGCTGAAATCGGTAAGGTTTACACTTGTGAAACATTCTCGTCTGAGAACTGTCCTCAATCATCTGCTGCTACTGCTGGTACCGTTGCTTCTTACAAGGTAGTCGGCGCAGTTAACGCAACTGAATTTACCGTTTCCGAGGGTTCGGCAGCAACGGGAACTATTAAAAAGGGAGATCAACTTATCGTAAATGGCTACCTTTACACATGTACTGAAGACCTAACTCTTGTAGCTGGAGCCGGTACTCTTAAAGTTGACCAGAACATTCCAGCAACGATTACCGAAGCGGTAGCTGTTAAAGTTATCAAGAAGGCTCATGCGCTTGGTTTCCACAGAAACGGTATTGCGTTAGTAACTCGTCAGTTAGAACTTCCTATGGGCGCATCTAAGGCTTATATTGCAAGCGCTAACGGCTTGGCTGTTCGTGTTGTAATGGATTATGACACTGCTACCAAGACCGACACGGTTTCCTTTGATATTATCTACGGTATCAAAGAGCTAGACACATCGTTACTTGTAGACTTTTCTTAATATAACTTAGGAGGTGGTGCTAATGATTTATGCAGATCAAGAATTTTACACAACTGATTATTTAGTGGGTAAAGAGGCGGTCATTAGTGCCGCCGATTTTCTTTATTATGCAAAGAAGGCAAGTCAGATGATAAAGGTGTCTACCTATGGCAATATTGATGAGGCTCTTCCGCTTATTGAAGAGGTTAAAATGTGTTGTTGCGAGGTAGCTGAACAATTATTCAAGCAAACGCAGACAGCAAAGAGTGACAATGGAATAGCATCGGAGAAAGTCGGAGAATATGCTGTGTCGTATGTTGATACGGAGAAGGTTAAGGCTTTAAATACTGAAGCTATCAACTCTATCATATGCGATTGGTTGCTCATGACAGGGCTTCTTTACAGAGGGGGGTTGTAATGTTTACAAATGCAGATATAACGCTCTATTCGTATGTGAACGGCGGCTACACACGGTCGGTAATCCATGAGGTGTTTTGGCAAGAAGTCAAACAATCCAACGTGTTAAAAAGTGGTTTAACCTCTGCTGACTCGGTAAAGATATTCATTCCTTTGGAAAGCATACTTGGCGGTTTATCGCTGACCACAAGCAAGGATTTAGTTATCGAGGGAATCGTTACCACTGAGATAGACAATACGACACAGCAATCTATATCGGCATCCTTGACGGCACTGAAGGCCACTCACTCCATGTATACGGTCTCGGTCGCTGATAACAAGTTATACGGTAGCCTGAACATGCAACATTATCAGATATCATGCAAGTAGGTGATTAAATGGATTACAGATTAGACATGAAAGCGGTAAAACAACTTATCGGCGAACGAGGGCTTGAGCCGATGGGGAGAACTCAAAAGTACATTGACCAGGAAGTTATTCGTTCCATGGTTCCTTATACTCCTCACCTTAATGGAGTACTGATCAAGTCGGCCACCATAGGTACAAGAATAGGATCCGGTGAGATCCAACAGAATGCTCCGTATGCACGTTATCAGTATTACGGTAAGTTAATGGTCTCTTCCGTCACTGGCAGCGCTTGGAGTCATGGAGAGAGCAAGGTGGTGACTGATATTGACTTAGTGTATAACAAAAGCAAGAATTCACAGGCAGGTCCATATTGGTTCGAGCGTATGAAGGCTGACAAGAAGGCGCAAATACTGAGAGGGGCGCAGAAGGTGGCAGGTATATAAAAAATAAAATAGAGATAGGAGTTTTATTTATGTGGATTAGAATCTCTGGATATGAAGATTTATATCTTATCAATGAAAATGGAGACGTGATGTCTCAATTAACGTCAAAAATAGTGCGACCTTATTGCAAGGAAAATGGTTACAAGACTCTGCATCTTACAAAAAACGGAGCAAGTAATACTTTGTACGTTCACCGGCTCGTAGCCCGTCACTTCGTCAGCAATACTCATAATTATAACGTAGTTAATCATATTGATGGCGACAAGACGAATAGTAATTTTAAAAACCTTGAATGGTGTTCTTATTCGCACAACATGAAGCACGCTTGGGAGAATCGTCTTGTTAATGCTTCCGAGAAGTCAAGAAAGGCATCGAGCGAGAACATGACGAAATACATCCGAAGCGGAGGTAGAAACATAAGTGTTGTATGTGTCGAGACGGGCATTGAGTACAAGTCACTCACCGAAGCGGCGAAAATGGAAAGCATACATGAATCCAATATAAACAAAGCGCTGAGGGGCGTCCAAAGGACTGCGGGCGGGTACCATTGGAGATACTCAGGCGAGGTGACAGTATGAACATCATAGAGCTCGTAAAAAACATCTTAACGGACAGTCCTCTAATATCCCAATTTACCAATGAGATACATGTCGATTTTACAGACAGCAGTCCTACGAATTTCGGGTTATCTCATACGGGTGATGCGATTATATCCGAGGATGTTTTAGGAAATCAAGTAAGGCAAAGCAACTTTGTGCTATACGCAATCAATCAGGCTTTTACTAACTATGATCGATTAGCGAATAGTACTTTTTTATTGGACCTGACTTATTGGCTTGAAACGGTCAAGGGACAGGTTGTTGAGGTAACTATTAACGAGCAGGTATTTAGCGGAGAAGTAAAGAAACTGTCCAGTGCCAATGGAATGTTATACAGCGTTCCCACAGGCGATATTAACGATGGAGTGACTTATCAGCTACAGATATATGCTCAATACAGCTTAGAAAGCGAGGAATAAGACATGGCGAAATTAGCAAGAAAATGCCACGCAATTTATATTGATTCAACTTTTGGTGGTACTGGAACACCAGTATGGTTCTTGATCGGTAAGGATATCGAAGATCTATCGATTGAGCTTAATCCGGACGTGCAATCTCAAAAGAACATTCTGGGAGAGACATCCGTTATCGACAATGGCTATGAGCCACAGTTCAGTGCGGATCCATACTATGCAAATCCGACCGATGCGATTTATACCAAAGTAAAGGATATTGCAATGAAGCGCCTCACTGGTGATGACTGCAAGACGAAAGTCCTTGAAGTTATCATTGAGGATGATTTAGCAGTATCCCATGAAGCGTACATGGAAGATGCAATCTTGAAACCACAGAGCTACGGTGGTGACACATCAGGGTTACAGATTCCTTACGATGTGTATTTTGATGGAAACAGAACTGCAGGTACTGTTGCGATTGCGCTTAAGGTACCAACATTCACAGCAACACCAGCTGTGTAATTATTAACTGGTAACAACTGATCATTGTTATGGGGTGGCGCAAACCTCCTGTGTCGCCCCAATAAAGGAGGAGAAGGATATGCAAAATATTGATTTTGAGGATGGGTTAAAATCATTTACATGTAACAACGACCCTAGCAAGGTAATACGATTCAACCCTGGTGATTTTTCAATCATCGAGAGAATTGATGCGTCTTATAAAGTAATTGAGGCGGTAACCGAAAAGGCGAAGAATTTTAAACTTAAGCCGGACGGTTCGCCAGTTAGTGATTTAGCAGAAGCAGCAGAGGCAGTGAGAGAAATTAGTACAGCTATAAAGGAACAGATAGACGCAATCTTTGACAGCCAGGTATCAGAAGTAGTGTTCGGTAATCAATCCCCTATGAGCATGGTCAAGGGCGTTCCTTTCTATGAGAGATTTCTAATGGCGGTTATGCCGGTTATCCGTGATGAAGTCCGAAAAGAAAAGGCTGCTAGTAAAAAGAGAATAGAAAAATACACGAAACAGGTAATTAAATGATAGGTAGGTTACCTGTTTCGGTTGATATAAGTGGTAAGGACTTTCGAATCCGAACGGATTACCGAGTGGTCCTTATTATTTTTATAGCATTTAAGGATGTCGAGTTAACGGAACAGGAGAAGACTTCGGTAATGTTTGATTGTTTATATGAGCAAGTCGAACAGATAGAGCCCGATATGGAAGTAGCAGCAATCGAACAAGCCAATTGGTTTTTAGATGGTGGCAGCACTACCGATGATGATAATCCGGCCGGTAATCAAAAGCCCTTAATTGACTGGGAACAGGATGAACAAATGATATTCGCTGCTATCAACAAAGTAGCCGGAAGAGAAGTCCGGAACGATGAATATCTCCATTGGTGGACGTTCCTGGGGTATTTCAATTCCCTGGGTGAATGCTTGCTGAATTCAGTGATTAGTATCCGGGACAAAAAGAACCATGGAAAAAAACTCGATAAGGGCGAACAGGAATATTACAAAAAGAATAAATCCTTAATTGACTTGAAGGTTAGATATACAAAAAAAGAACTGGAAGACAAAGAACGACTGGATGATCTTATCTAGGAAGGAGGTGTACTATAGCTGGCACATACGATGGTAGCTTAATTTTTGATACAAAGATAGATACTGGTGGATTTACTACAGGGACTAACACGATTAAGAAACAAGCGAACGGTATGAAGAGCATGTTGCTCGGCCTTGGAAAGACAATGGCGGTAGTGTTCGGGGTACGACAGCTTATTAAGTTTGGTGCGCAGGCAGTCAAGACAGCGTCCGACTTAGAAGAAGTTCAGAACGTGGTTGATGTTGCTTTTGGTGATATGGCATATAAAATGGAAGGTTTTGCGAATGACTCTATTAAGTCGTTTGGGTTGTCGCAATTAGCGGCAAAGAAAACAGGTTCATCCTATATGGCTATGGCTATGGGTATGCAAATAGCTTCCGAGACAGCTTCCGATATGTCTGTAAAATTAACAGGGTTATCGGCGGACATGGCATCGTTTTATAACATAACTCAGGATGAAGCAAGGACGGCTTTATCGGCCGTGTTTACTGGTGAGACAGAGACTCTAAAAAGATACGGTATATTAATAACCGAAGTAAACCTTCAGGAGTACGCAAGACAGCGAGGCATTACGAAATCAATTGAGAAAATGACTCAACAGGAAAAAGTAATGCTTCGGTATAACTATATCATGCGTTCAACATCATTGACACAAGGCGACTTTGCAAGAACATCCGATTCATGGGCGAATCAGACTAGAGTATTATCAGAGCAATGGAAAGAACTCCTCGGTATCCTTGGTAAAGGATTAATT
>UZAT01041293.1_pt1 | contig 12200 bp, 13 predicted proteins | sample 2160861 | NCBI WGS metagenome assembly UZAT01 (sample SAMEA5138306, study PRJEB28736) | viral metagenome | reverse complement strand
GCCATGAAAGATTACACCATGGGCTTCGATGAGCTGAACATCATTAAGCCGCCAGATCCGTCTTCAGGAGGAGGCGGAGGCGGTGGTGGTGGCGTAGGTGGCGGAGATCTGGGGCTTGACTTGGATAGCCTGTGGACGGATGAGATGATCGCATCTGCCAACATGAAGGCAGAGCAGGTTATCGAAAATATCAAAGCCTTCCTGCAGCCGCTCAAAGAAGCTATTCAGGCCATAGACTTCCAACCGCTTGTAGATAGTGCAAAACGCCTGTGGGAAGCGCTCAAACCTTTCGCAGCGACAATTGGTGCAGGTCTTTACTGGTTCCTTCTCAACGTGCTTGTGCCACTGGCAGCATACACGATTGAAAACATTATCCCGGCATTCCTGAACACGCTGGCATCCATTCTGGAATGGTTGACGCCTCAGCTTCAGCAGTTTGGTGCGTGGATTGCCGCAAACGGTGAGAGCATTGCCACAGTTGCTGTTTACATTGCAGCATTCTTCGGTGCATTCAAGCTGGTATCGTGGATAGTAGCGGCCCTTCCGGCAATTACAACGTTCTTCTCGTCGCTGACGGGTGCAACTGGCATTATTGCCATGGTTAGGGGCGCTATTGTTACGCTGATGTCCAACATTGCTGCACTGACAATTGCTTTTAATGCTGGCGGCGGTGGTTTGGGTGGTGCATTGGCTGTTGTTAAGCTGTTGTTCTCATCCCTTGGCGGAACCCTGCTGACCATTCTGAAGACCGTCTTTTCTCCGTTCACAGCTGCTGTTGTGGTGGTGGCATCCACTGCAATGGTGCTTGCAGCGAACTGGGATAAGGTTGTTGCAGTATTCAAAACTTTCATTGAGAAGATTGACCTGGCAGGCAAGTTCGATGCGATTAAGACGGCTCTTTCTCCGTTGGTCGAGAAGCTTGCTGGACTGGAGGACTTGTTTACTGTCATCGGCACGATCGGCGCTGGCGTCCTCGCAATAGCACTGAGTAGTGTTGCAGGTGCGTTCAATATGGTCGTTTCTATGATTGCGCCGCTCATCGAGGCGGTGGGTGGTGTCATCGACATTCTGACCGGTCTCGGCCAGTTTATCGTCGCAGTATTTACCGGCGATTGGAAACAGGCTTGGACGGCTATTCAGCAGATTTGGAACGGAATCGTTTCGTTGTTTGGTGGGCTTTGGGAAGCTGTCGTTGACGGCATTACCGGTTTTGTACAGGGTGTCATCGATTGGTTTACTAGCTTGTGGGACACACTGGTTGGCCACAGTATTGTACCTGACACAATTGATGCCATTGTTGCCTGGTTCCTGTCCCTGCCTGGGAAAATCATTGGTACCATCATTACATTTGTTGCAAATGTGATCGGTTTCTTCGCATCCCTGTGGACGTCGATAGAAACGGCCTGGCAAGGCGTTGCAGCATGGTTTGGTGCGTTGTTTAAGCTGGCATGGGCATTAATCAAAAGCGCATGGAACAGCGTAGGTAACTGGTTTGCTGAATTGTGGACAACGATTTCAACCACATGGGAAACCGTACGTACATGGTTTGGTACGTTGTTTACGAATGCGTGGACAAGCATTACCACTGCCTGGAACGGCGTGGGTGTCTGGTTCGCTACATTGCTGGGAAATATTATGACTGCGTTTAGCAGTATACCGGAGTTTTTCGGCAAGCTGTTCTCTACGGCCTGGACGAAGATCAAGACTGCTTGGAACGGCGTTGCACTCTGGTTTGCTACATTGCTAGGAAATATCATGACCGCATTCAGCAGCATCCCGACGTTCTTCAGTAATCTGTTCACCACTGCATGGACGAATATCAAAAAGGTTTTCGCCGGGTGGGGAACGTTTTTCTCCAACTTGTGGACAACGATTTCGACGACGTTCTCAAGCCTGGGCACCAGCATTGGTGATGCGGTAGGCGGTGCACTGAAGTCTGGAATTAACAGTATCCTGACCTGGGTACAGAATTCCGTGAACAAGGCCATCCGATTGATTAATGGTGCCATTGACATCATTAACGCTGTCCCTGGTGTCAATGTCGGCAAAATCAAGGAAGTATCGATTCCTACACTGGCCACAGGTGGTTTTGTTGGCGAAGGGCAGATGTTCATTGCACGTGAAGCAGGGCCGGAATTGGTTGGTTCCATGAATGGTCACACAGCGGTCGCAAACAATGATCAGATTGTCGAGGGTATTTCCGAAGGTGTGTATAGTGCTGTGCTTGCGGCTCTGTCTCAGGGCAGCAATAACAACACAGCAAACGTGAATGTATACCTGGACGGCAAGCAGATTACTGCTGCTGTCGAAAAGCGCCAGCGCGAGCGCGGTGCAACGATTATGACGGGAGGTGTGACGTTTGGCTATTAACGCATTAGTTACAGTTGCCGGGGTCGCCCTCCCGGAGCCTTCCACATACAGCGGGAATACATCCACGCTGGTGGATTCAGCCCGCAATGTGGAAGGCTATATGATCGGTTCAGTCATTCGTGATGACGTCGCAAAGGTAGAGCTGAGCTGGCGATACCTGACTGTCCAGCAATGGGCCAATGTCAATCGTTTGTTTAAGCGTTCTGCCGGAGGGCAGTTCATTAACAGTGTAACGTTCTTCGACCAGTCAGCCGGTACGTATATCACACGGCAGATGTACGTGAATGACCGAAAGGCTGGCATGTGGCGCAGGCATCCCGAAACCGGCGAGGTTATGGGATGGGTCGATTGCAGCCTGGCACTGATTGAGGTGTAATCCATGATCGGTACATCTGATGCATGGAGGGCAGCGCAGCTGGAAGCCGTGGTTCCAGAAACGTTTGTCGAAATCACCTACGATATCACAGAGCCAGGTCTGCAGGCCAGCGCAACAGTCACTCATAACGGTGTGACAGGTTTTGCGCAGCCAGCGAATATTGTGGACCTGACAGACAAAACTATGCCGCTGTATGCGACGCTGGAGCATAACATCTGGGGTCTGGATGGCACGTTTGGTATTCTTCCCAACACTGCGCCGTATGGCAATACAGGCTATGTGAGCAGCATGTTTGCGGATGGTGGTACGCGTCCCATCGTGACCATAAAGCTGAGCACTGTTCGCACACAGGCCATCCCAGGTATTACGATCACATGGAGCAAGAAATACAACGAGTATGCTACACGGTTCAAGGTGACTGCCTATAACGGCAGCACACAGATTTACGCTGGGGAGTATACCAATACCGACGTCAGAACCATATGTGATTTTACGCTTTCTGACTATAACGAAATTCGGATTGAGGTGCTGGCATGGAGCCATCCCAGCCACCGGGCGCGAATCGAGGAAGTGTTCCTGGGTGTCATCGCCACATATACGAAAACGGATCTTCTCAGCTACAGCCATGCGCAGAGCGGCGACATATTGAGCGCAGAGCTACCGAAAAACAGCGTAAGCTTCTCGCTCAATAACGTGGATGGCAAGTGGAACCCGGACAATCTGAGCGGCAATGTCAGGTTCCTGGCAGAACAGCAACAGATTGCTGTGCGGTACGGTATGCAGCTGGGCGATGCTGTTGAGTGGATTGACGCAGGTACCTTCTGGATCAGCGAATGGGATACGCCGTCCAACGGCTTGGAAGTACGCTTTGTAGCACGCGATCTCATAGAGTTCATGTCAGATACTTACAGCGGTATACGCAGTGGCACGCTGTATGACATCGCACTGGCAGCGCTTGTGCAGTCAAACCTGCCGTTGCAGGAAAACAGTTCTCCACGATATGTGCTTTCAGACAATCTGAAAGAGTGGACGGTGAACTTCTCAGATGATGACGCTGACTATACCTGTGCGGAGATTGTGCAGCTGTGTGCGAATGCCGCCTGCTGTGTCATGTATCAGAACCGCAAAGGTGTACTGGTTGTAGAGCCGCTTCGTGGAAATGCCAGCGGGTATGCTATCAAGCGTTTCGTAAGCTATGCACATCCGGAATTCATGCTGACAAAACCGCTGAAATCGGTATCTGTCAATGATGGTATGGGAACTGCTGAAAACGCATCTGCCGGTGAAATACAAAAGCTGAGCAACAAGCTGATTACGGACACAACGATGGCGAATCGTGTTGCAGAATGGGTACGCGCTATGTTGGAGGGCCGCAGAACGCTCAGCGGTGAATACCGTGCAGATCCGTCGCTTGATGTCTTCGACATGATTGCTGTGGAGAGCAAGTACGGTATGAATAATGCCATATACGTGACAAGCATTGAGTACACCTATACCGGTGCATTTAAGGGCAAGTACGAAGGCCGTATCACGGAGTTCAAGCCGGAATACTGGTATGCGGGAGAATTGAGAGCTGGTGATTTTGACGATGGCTAACCAGGTAGTACAGATTCTTGTGCAGTCTGGAATTCTTTCTGTGAATCCCACGCGTATTAACGAACAAACGACGATTACCGTAACGGTGCAGGAAATCACAACGACGGTAGAGCCTGAAAGCCGATACAGCAATGAACTTAGAGCAGGTGAGGTGTAAGAAATGGCAATTGCAAGTGTAAGAGCAAAAGTAAATGGGACCTGGTACACGCTTGCCTACGATAGCGCCTCTGGTACTTACAGAGCGACCATCACCGCTCCTGGTGCTACATCGTTTAGGCAAGCAGGTGGTTACTATGACGTTGAGATAGAGGCTACAAACACAGCGGGCACCACGTTTACAACGAACGGTGGTTCGCTGTCCGGCTTGCGGCTGGTAGTCCGGGAGACCATCGTGCCGGTGATCACGATTGTTTCTCCGTCTGCTGGGGCGTATGTCACAAATAACAAACCGCCAATTGTATGTAATGTGGTGGATGAAGCAAATGGCTCCGGTATTAACCTGAGCACGATCAATGTACGAATTGACGGTACGACGATTCCCACTACTACAACCGCTATTACGAACGGCTACAGGGTCACTGCGACGCCTACAACGGCATTGGCAGACGGAACGCACACATTAACCGTTGATGTAAAGGACAATGACGGCAATACAGCGGTGCAACGGACATCCACATTCAAGCTGGATACCATTCCGCCTACGCTGAATATTACGTCGCCTGTCGTCGGGCTGATTACGAACAAGGCTGCGCTTACGGTGGCAGGTGTAACAAACGATGTGGGAAGCAGCCCCGTTACCGTTGTCATGACACTGAATGGTATAGCACAGAGTGCAGTATCTATCAATGCGGACGGTAGTTTCAGCAAAGCGATGACATTGGTAGAGGGCACAAATGTCATTGTGGTTACTGCAACAGATTCAGCGGGCAAGACCAGCAGTGTTACACGCAACGTGACGCTTGATACCACGGTGCCCAGGCTGGTAAGCGCATCAATCGCTCCGAATCCAGCAAATACCGGCGCTAGTGTTGTGATAAGCGTGGTGGTCACATGAGTGAAAACACTATTTCCGTATATCTGCCGGGAAGCACGAAGTATGTAACTGGCACGATAAACGGTTTCACCGCGATATGGACAAACACTGAGCCTAATGTATGGCAGGCGATAGCGAAAAAAGCCGCCGATGGCTTATATGCTGTTAGGTTGACATTGGTCAGTGAATCCGGCATGACGAGCGAAATAGGCTTGACGATCTTCGATGCGCTCAGCCTGATTACGGACAGAACCGCCGAGGATGTACAGCGCTGGAAAGAACTGAAGAATAAAGGGTATGCCAATCTGACGGCAGATGAAAAAGCAGAGTGGGCACATTGCAAAGGTGCTTACAACAATACGGATATGAACCGTGTTGAGTCTGCTGTGATGATGATCGCTGGAAAGCTGAAAGAGCTGTACATCAATGTGGATGTTACAACAAAAAGCGACTGGGAATTGGAAGACCTGCCTACGCTCAGCGATCTGAACCGGTACCTGAGCAACGTAGTGAAACTGCGAAACGCCAGCAGCGGACTGCGGGAAGCACCGCAACCACCGAGCAGCATGGTTCGCCTGGACTACATAGGAGCAAACAGAATCGAAGAAACGCTTCTGTATATCAATACCTGGGCAGATGGTATGAAGGATTCTCAAAAGTATGCAGGCGAGTTTTTTGGAGGTGAATTGTAATGATTAACGTGGTTGACCGTGTTTCTACCTACCCTGGTCGAGTAAAAATCACGAAAGCCGATGGCACGAGCGAGTACGTTACCTGGGAGCGAGCTGATCAGCCTACTGTTGCGGGTACCCCCATCAACAAGGCGCTGTTTGACAGTATTGCAGCGGACATTGGCTTGACTGCTGATACCACGGTGTTTGTGTCAAAATCCGGCAGCGATACCCTGGGCAACGGTTCTTCTTCCAACCCGTATCTGACGATTATGAAAGCAGTGAATTCGCTGCCGAAAAACCTGAATGGAAAGAGAGTCATTGTCAATGTGGGCGCTGGTACCTACAACGAGACGGTTGTATTCGCAAACTTTTCAGCAGGCGCAATTACAGTCAATGGCGTCGCCGGTGCAGGCGTTACGATTACCGGATTGCAGGTGCAGAACTGTTCTGTACTGATTGACGCGATTGCGCTGGTTGTGGGCAGCGGCGGTATCTTCGTCAGCGAAAAAGGCATGCTTTTCAGCGCGACGAGTAATATCACCGTCAATGGTGCAGCAAATGCTGTCATCCTGCGTTATGGCGCTGTGCTGGAAGTTACCACAACGCTCACAATCAATAACGCTTCTGCACGTGCAATACAGGTGCAGTATGCGTCCACTGCCAGTATTACTAACCTTGCTGGCACGAATAACGGCATTGGTGTCTATGTATACCAGAGTACTGTATACCTGTTCAATAACTTGATAGCTGCTACAACACGTACAGTCAATGATAATGGTGCGCTTTATGAAAGGGGGGCGAGTGGCTAATGGCAGTAGTCACACATTTTGATAAAGAGTATTCCTGTACAACCGCAATCAAAGGGGGTGATTATGTTCATCTGCTGAATGAAGATGGGGAAATGATTGTTGCTTTTGACGGCGTAACGGATTTCAGCAGCTTTTCAATCACGAGTGGCAGCTGGACAACTCCTACGCCGGAAAATGAATGCTACGTTGCAGTGGTTAAGGATGACGGAACGATGGGCAAGGGCGGGCATAAGAGTTCGGATATTCTGCCGAAGAGTGGCGGTGAAATAACCGGCAGTTTGGAAGTTGATCAACTTTTGACTGCAGGACACATGCACATTGGTAATAACGCTGGTCCTTACCTTTATACCGGTGACAAAAACTTTGTTATTCGATATGGCGACCCATCCGCATATCATTTTGCCGAATTTAAGAAGGACGGCCCACTAAGCATTGATGGTAATGCGGTTTCCATGCCTGGACACACCCACAAAGGTTCAGAAATACAAGGGCAGGTTGCATTGGCTGATACTGCGCAGTATTTGGGCAGCGAGAATATGAAGTTGAGTTTATCCTCGCTCGAAGGCCATACAGGCATGACCGCTTGGAAAAATGGTATGGGTGATTGGGCGTTGTGCCGCTATAACGATAATACGGCAATGGCAACGCATTATTACGATGCCAATGGTAATTGGCAAGCCTATAATGTTTTACTAAATCATGAAAATTTCCAGAACTATGTAACGCCTGCGGCTATTGGTGCATTCGGTGCTTTGGGGAATGTCGGTAGTTTCGGTAATGATCTGAATAGCTTTACCCAGCAAGGCGCTGTGCTGGTGAGTGGTGAAGTTGCCAACCGCCCGTCAGGTACGGGTGTATATGGCATTTGCTGGAACGTGTTCGGCAAAGCAAACACCTATCTCGAACAGCATTATGTGGATGCCGCAGTCCTTAAACGGTTTGTCCGATATCTAATTGACGGCACTTGGCGAGAGTGGGCGCAGGAATATGACAGCCTTCACAAGCCGTCAGCCGAAGATATCGGCGCAGCTCCACAAGGCCATACCCATCCGAATATTACTGATGGAGTAGTCAATTTTTTTGCGGGCAGTTCCACCACTCCGCTTTTGTCGGGTCAACAGAATGGTAAAACCGTTTGGGCAATAGAACGTGGCAGTGCTACTTCTAATCACTTGAAGGTTCACTATTATGACAGTAATGGCGTCTGGACACATGCGGGAGAAATCGTTGATAGCTATAATCTAAAAACCTATGTAAACCCTGCTACAATCGGTGCTCAACCTGCTCTGGGTTACGCGCCTATTCAGAATGGCGGCGGCGCAGGGCAAGGAACTAATAAAATTTATATTGGCTGGGCTTCGGATGGTTCTGGTATCAAGGCGCAAGTTGACACGACCGACATGGGCTATTTGGCGACGATTGGTGCGGCGGATATGTATTCCATTGTTTACAGCCCTAACGAACCTCGGGGAGTTGCAGGTAAAATCTGGCTCAAACCGGTTCAATAAGGAGATGATAATATGCCAACACGTGTAATCACGGCAACCGTTACCAGGCGGGTCTAATACCGATAAAGCCAAAGGAACTTATGTTACGTTTGGCACGATCAATAGCGATACAGGCCCGATAGCAAATGCAACGGTTCTCTCTGCAAGCCTGCACCTGTCTAGCTATAAGACATATACGGCGAGAGGGAAACTGAACGTCATTTACGGTGGTGATGATGGCTCAATCGTTGCCGCGACGGCAAATGCCCTGGAAAGCAATTCAGAAGTGCATGCAGGTACACATGACCTCACGAATTTGGCAGCGTCGCTTCTGACAAGTGCGGTGTCACAGCTGACAATTGGCGTCACATCTGATTCCAGCAGCACGGCAAACCACATCAATATCAGAAACGGCTGTACCTTGACACTGACAATTGAGTACAAAATGAACCATAAGACCATGCGATACCACAATGGCAGCGCGTGGGTGGAATGTGTTCCATATTATCACGACGGTACCAGATGGGTGCAGTGTGATCCATACTACCACGACGGTTCCGGTTGGAAAGAATGCAATGGTTCTTAGTGGATAGAGAGGAGGCTTGCTATGGGATACGATAGACAGAAAGTAATCGACATTGCCCTGGCCGAGGTTGGGTATCTGGAAAAGAAAAGTAACAGTCAGCTGGACGACAAAACTGCCAATGCAGGCAACAAGAATTACAACAAGTATTCTCGTGATTTAGCGGTATACCCGTTCTATAACGGAGCAAAGACGGGTGTCGCATGGTGTGACATCTTTGTGGATTGGTGTTTTGTGCAGGCGTATGGTCTGGAAGCGGCACTGATGCTGACATGCCAGCCCACAAAGCCAAGCGTCAATTACGGTGCAGGATGTCGATGGAGTCGCAGCTATTACAGTGATAAAGGACAGCTGTTTGATTCGCCGCAGCCTGGTGATCAGATTTTCTACTACAACAGTACGAAGGATAAGATAGCGCATACCGGGTTGGTCTATAAGGTGGACAGCAAGTATGTGTATACCGTGGAAGGAAACACGTCAGGCGCATCTGGTGTCATCGCTAATGGCGGTGGTGTTTATACGAAGAAATACAGCTTGTCATACGCTCGTATTGCGGGCTATGGCCGTCCGAAGTATGAAGATGGATATATTCCACCAGAAGTGGAGGAGGGGACTACAGTGGCAAATACAAGCACATTACGCAATGGTGGCCGAGGCGATGCAGTAAAGGCACTGCAGGAAAAGCTGAATACACTGGGCTACAACAGTGGTACTGCAGACGGTATCTTTGGGGCAAAGACTGAGGCGGCTGTAAAGCAGTTTCAGAAGGCAAAGGGTCTGACAGCAGATGGCGTTGTAGGGGAAAAGACGGTTGCAGCACTGGAAAGTGCGAAAGCACCGACAGTAACAAAGGAGCCTACTGATGCTGAAAAACTGGATGCGTTGTGGGCTTGGTATTTGCAAGAAATAGATGGATAACAGGGAATGTCGCGTTGGCAGCACTGATCGTTTGACTTGATAGGAGGCGATCTTATGGAGTGTATCCGTGCGGATTATCCCAACAACTGGCCGTATGCCAACATTTACACTTTGGCTGATTTACATGTGGGTGACAGCCATGCTGTATACGCAGAGGTGGAGCGGCGCATTTCCGAAGTAGCACAAGATCCTTACGGCTTGTGCATCCTGAATGGTGACTTGATGAATACTGCACTGAAAACCAGTGTGAGCGATATCTATGGAGAAAGCCTGTCACCCATGCAGCAAATTAATCAGATGGTAGACCTGCTAAGGCCCATTGTAGGGAAGATTATCGGTGTCACCACAGGCAATCACGAACAGCGTGTTTACCGCAACGATGGCATCGACATAATGCAAATCGTCTGCCGTGAACTGGGTATTGAGGATAAGTATTCTCCTGAAGGTATATTGATTTTCCTGCGCTTTGGTCTGCGCAACGGGCATGACCGGAAACGGGATCGTCCATCGGCTCAGTGGTATACCATCTATGCTACGCATGGCAGTGGTGGAGGCAGAAAGGAAGGCTCCAAAGCGAATCGCTTGGCGGACCTGGCATCCATTATTGATGCCGACATTTTCATTCACAGCCATGTACATACCCCTATACTGATGAAACAGCGGTATTTCCGTGTCGCACCGGGAAACTGTTCCGCAAAGGCTGTTGAGCGACTGTTTGTTAACACTGGTGCAACACTGGATTATGGCGGCTATGGGCAGGCGCAGGCGTTCAAGCCGGGCTCGCTGGATACACCGGTCATCCATCTGCAAGCTGATAAGAAGCGTGCTACAGCGACGCTGTAAATAAGAGAGGGGGAGATTCCATTGACTGTGGAAGATTGGCTAGCTATTCTTCCCACGCTGGGAACGATTGCTGGAAGTGCGATAGGTGTTATCGCATCAAACAAGGTGTGGCAATACCGTATCCAACAGCTGGAAAAGAAAGTTGAGAAACACAACAATGTGGTCGAACGCACCTTCAAGTTGGAAGGGCGCGTGACAGAGGTTGAACATGATGTGAAGGAACTGAAAGCCTATCACAGACCGAAATGATTGGAGGTATCTTTATGTTGGATTTGACTCCCATTTTTGAAGCTATCATTGCCCTGGCGGCTACTGCTATTTCGGTTTTCCTGATTCCGTGGCTGCGTGAGCGCTTCGGTAACGAGAAGCTGGAAAAGGCACGTGGTTGGGTAGAGATTGCAGTGCTGGCGGCTGAAAAGCTGTACGGCGCTGGCAATGGCGATGCGAAGCTGGAATATGCTGAAAAAATCCTCGCTGAGCATAAGATTAAGCTCGACTTCGATACACTGAAAGCGATGGTTGATGCGGAGATTAAGAAGATGGAACAAAGGGAAAAGAAGGAGGAAGTACCTATCCTCCCGGAGGTTTCGGAGTAAATGAAAAGGGGACGGCGTTTGCCGTCCCTTATGCATTTTCTAATTCGTCTTCGGTATATCCGAACATGTAATCTTCGTCTTTCCCACGGGAGCGCCAAATTAGAGCAGCATCATGTACATCCAATCGCTCACCGGAATAGTATTCTCCATCCCATTCGGCAATTTCATCATCATCGGGTTCCCAAGTACATCCACAATTAGGACAAATCAACATTTTGGATTCCAAATCCAATTCATATTCAGTATAACACTCGCCGCAACAATGCGTTCCCATAATGCACACACCTTTCTTTGTGAATTGCTGGTTTGATTTGGCAGGTTTTAGGTACTCAGTTATTCTTTATAGTCTGATATGACGCGAAGCAACTCTGCTGAAACGAAGTAAGGATTATTCTCGTCGCCAATCTTTTCAATCAGTACTGAATCACCATCTGATTCCAGAACACGAAACCGATCTCCGATTACAAACCCTAAATCCTCGTTGCTTCTACCAGCTGAAGTAATCTTGTAAAGCTTCCTTTTGGCTTCTATTGATGTTTTTGTGGTTGTGTTTGCTTTGATAGTATTGATGCACTTCCTTACAACTGCTTCTCCTCCTTTATAGAGTGCGGCTCCTATTGCTCCTGCCAACAGCAAAAGATTGATTGGACCGCGGACCTTTTTGGATGTGGTTGTGATCCACTGGTATGCACCGAGATTGCCCATCACTTAATCACCATTCCTTTCACTCCAGCAGTCGATACACATCGTTTGTCCACCGCTCTGGGTAATGAATTCCTCAAGATATTCCCCGCCACAGATTGGGCAGGTGTAGAAAATCTCCGGTCCTTCATCTTCATATACGTGTTGCTCCAGGGCGTCATAGTTGATGTTTTCACCATAATTATTTTTACGCATAATGAATACCTCCTATAT
>UZAT01127873.1_pt1 | contig 12208 bp, 16 predicted proteins | sample 2160861 | NCBI WGS metagenome assembly UZAT01 (sample SAMEA5138306, study PRJEB28736) | viral metagenome | reverse complement strand
TGAGTGGGTTGAGCGAAAAGAGGCTGAGCTAATCGCCAAACTGGCTGAACACGGCAAAAATGTCGCTTCAGTAAAGTTTGCTGGCGCTGCGTATGACGGCACAAACGATGTGTCCGTAAGAGTAGATTCTACCGGGAGCGTGGCTGTGATTTACGCTGAAGGCGAGGCTGTCGCATTCATTGAGTTTGGATCCGGTGCTGAGATGGGCTATGGACACCCGGATGCTGGGAAACATGGGTTGGGGCCCGGCACATGGTCCACCGACGAAAGCCTTGGCGGTAAAGGGCACTGGAATAATCCGAATGGCTGGTACTACAAGCATGGCGAGAAATCCCACGGTAATCCCCCGGCGATGGCGATGTATGACGCCGTACAGGCGATGACGACAGAAATAACAACGATTGCAAAGGAGGTCTTTGGTTCGGCATGATTGATTTTTCTAATGAGATTTTCAATGTGGTGGCCACAGACCTCCGTTCTACATATGAGGGTATCAAGGTGGTTGGCGAATACGTTGCCTCCCCTTCCCTCTTCCCTACCGTAACCATTGATGAGACCAGCAACGTCCCGACGCACCTGGATAGCGGTGTGCAGAGCAAGTACGCCGAGGTGCAATATCGGGTACAGATTTTCTGCAATGGTACCGGGAAACGGGCAAAAGCTCGTGAAATTTATGGGAATGTGGCTGAACAGCTAAGTTCCATGGGGCTGGTGGCTGTGACATACAGCACCACGCCCGCTATTTATAACTCTGAGGTCTATTGCATCACAGGCACCTTCCGTGGCGTGATCGACCGCAATGGAGTGATTTATCGAAGCTAACGGTAACAGGAGGTGACTTTGTATGTCCGTGACCATCGACAGTCTTGATATACAAATCAGATCCAGCGCCGGGAGCGCAGCAGCAAACATCGAAAAGCTGGCAGGGTCGCTGGAGAAGCTAAAAACACACTCCAAGCTGACCGCTGTTAGCAATCAGCTGACGAAACTGAGTGTCGCTCTTAGCCAGCTTCAAGTGAGTTCTTCCACCATCGGCACCATTAAGGGGCTTGCCGAGGCGCTGAAGAGCCTGAGTGGTATTCAAAAATCGGCTGGTCTGAACAGTACGATTAACTCGCTGAAAAAGTTGCCGGAAGTGGTGAACGCACTAGATCCTGCAACAGTGAAGGCATTTTCTGCTGCTATGAACGATCTAGCCGACGGACTAGCCCCTCTGGCGAAAAGACTTGACGCCATCAGCAGTGGTTTCTCCAAACTGCCTCCACAGGTAAGCAAGTGCGTAACGGCTGTAAAACGGTTGGACAGCGCGAACCAATCTGCCGCGAAATCTACCAAGGATCATGGCGAGGCGCTGAACAACCAGAGCATCAACTTCTTGACTGCTTACGAGAACCTTCAAAACGTGCTCAGCATCATTCATGCCGTTCAGGATGGCTTCGCTAGATTGCTGAACGATGCCATCCAGTGGGACGGCATCCAGTTCCAATTCGGTCGTGCGTTTGGAGAGGATGCAGACATGGTCCTGGAGTACGCCGAAAAGGTTAGCGATACGCTTAAAATCAACAAGCAGCAGTTCATGGAATCCGCATCTCTGTACGGTTCTTTGCTGAAAGGTTTTGGTGTCGAGCAGAAGCAGGTAACCACGATGGCTGTTGGCTTAACGGAGTTGTCTTATGACATTTGGGCCGCTTATAACAACCGTTACAAGACGCTGGATGATGCCTCTGAAGCCGTTCGTTCTGCTATCACCGGCGAAATTGAGCCTATTCGTAACGCCGGTATCGCACTGACCGAGGCATCCATGCAGGAGTTCGCTGACAGTTATAACTTGGCAGCGGAAAAAGCGATTGATGTTACTACAGCATTTGAATCGGTTCAGCAGAGCGCAGACGGTGCGAAAGCAGTTGTCACTGATTTGCTTGGTAACGGTATCAGCAACGGCGCAATGCAGGCTACCGCAGATATGCTCGGCTTGGGGATGTCTATTGAAAAAATGACCGAGGCTCAGAAGTCTGAACTTCGTTATGCCACAATGGTCAACGCAGCCATGAATCAGGGCATTATCGGCACGTATGCTCGTGAAATGGAAACAGCAGAAGGTGCTGTTCGTACCCTGACACAGCAACTCAAAACGCTGGGTCAGGCTATTGGCTCCCTGTTCATTCCGATGCTGAAAACGGTTATTCCGTGGATTTCTGCATTTGTGGAGCTGATTACTGATGGCGTTATTGCGCTGGGAGCGCTGTTCGGCATCAAGTTCCAGGAAATCTCCTGGGGCGATCCGAAGGGTATGGCGCAAACGGCAAAGGGCATGGATCAAACAGCCAAGGGTGCAGATGCGACCGCTGGTGCGCTGGGCGATGCTGCTAAGAACGCAAAAGCCATGAAAGATTACACCATGGGCTTTGACGAGCTGAACATCATCAAGCCCGACAGTGATGCTGCTAGTGGTGCTGGTGCCGGTGGCGCTGGTGGTGGTGTAGGTGGCATTGGAGGCGGTGACAGCCTCGGCCTCGATCTTGAAACGCTGTGGGACGAAGCGGTTTTTGCGAGTGCAAGCAAGCAGGTAGATGAACTCAAAGAAAAAATTAAAGCGTATATCAATGAACATAAAGCGATGCTTGCGGTTGTCAGTACCGTGACAGGATTCTTGGGTCTTATGAAAGTACTGAGAGGCTTGAACAGCCTTCTGGGTATCACCAAAACAATCGGAAACCTGAAAACGGCACTCGGTGGCCTCAGCAAAGCTTTTGCGGTGTTGTTTGGTGGGAAGACGGTTGGCGAACTATTCCCGAAAAGCTGGTTCGCAAACTTTGCTAGCGGTCTGAAAATGCTGAAGAACGGGCACATTTCGTTCCAAGATTTCCTGCTGGGGATTACGGGTGGCCTCAAGACGCAGAATTTCATGTCCTCTGCTGCAGATCTTGTCCTACAGCTCGGCAATGCACTCAAAACCGGCCTAACGAAACTGCCGTCCCTTCTGGTCAACGCGATAAGGGCAATCCCCGGTTGGGGCTGGATTATCACTGCTATCGCCGGGTTAATTGCGCTGGCTGTGGTGGATTATGATTTCACCGACATCGGCTATAAAATCGGTCATGCCCTGGGCGCTGCGCTGAAAAAGATTGGCGAATGGCTTGGCACTGCTGGCGAGTGGATTGCCAAAGTCGGCAAAGGCATCCTGGACGGCATTAACGCTGGTTGGGAGTGGGTAAAGGATAATTTCGACATTCAAAATGTGTTCGAACTGATTATCCTCATATTCAACCCCGTGGCATGGGTTACCAAGATTGTCCCCAAAATGATTGAAATCGGCAAAGAGGTCCTTCCTGGTCTGTGGGAGGGCATCGAGGATGGCTGGAACAATTTCTGGGGCAATATCGAGGAGTTCATCGACGGGTTCATCCAGGGCTTCAAGGACGGGCTTGGCATCCACTCCCCTTCCACGGTATTTGCTGAAATTGGCCGGTTCCTGATTCAGGGTCTGCTGAACGGCATTACAGAGAAGTGGGAGGCCTTGAAAAGCTGGTTCAACACGACAGTAGCACCTAAGTTCACGAAGGAATTCTGGGCAAAGAAATGGGACACCGTCCGTGCCAGTGCAGCTGAGAAGCTGAATGAGGTTAAAGAAGCAATCTCCGGTAAGTTCACCGAGATTTCCGATTGGTTCTCCACAAATGTTGCTCCGAAGCTGACCATCGAGTACTGGAAAACCAAATTTGATGGCATTAAGCGTGGTGTAACAGAAAAACTGACGGAGGTGAAGCAGGCCATTACAGGCAAGTGGAACGAGATCACCAAGTGGTTCAGCACCAACATTTCTCCGAAATTGACGCTTAAATACTGGACGAATGCATTCAGTGGCATTGCCGATGGCTTGAAAACCGCAATTAAGGGTGGCCTCAACAAAGCGGTCGATCTGCTGAACAACTTCATCAACTGGGCGAACGATGCCCTTCACATTGAATTCGATGGTCTGAAGAATCCGTTGACGGGCAGTTGGATTATCCCGCCTATGTCCATTCGACTGGCAAGCATTCCGAACATCCCGTATTTCGCTGCAGGTGGCTTCCCTAACGCCGGTCAGATGTTCATCGCTCGTGAAGCAGGCCCTGAGTTGGTCGGCAGTATCAACGGCAGAACGGCTGTGGCAAACAACGACCAGATCGTGGAGGCTGTGTCCCAGGGCGTTTACACCGCTGTGGTGGCAGCCATGAGTTCTTCTGGCGGATCTAGCGGTCAGAGCATCAATGTGTATCTGGATGGCAAACAGATTTACGCTAGCGTTCGGAAACGGGAGTCTGAGCGTGGTATGCAGCTAATCGGTGACCAGCTGGGCTATTCCTACTAATACACATACACATAAACATACACACAGAGTGCCGTGAGCGCCGTTTTTAGCGGAGGTGTTTGTAGATGCCGATTCCGGCTCTTATCACTGTTAACGGCATGGCGTGGCCTGAGCCGTCTGAATATAGTGCCAACACGAGCACCATCGTGGATAGCGGACGTAACGTGCAGGGCGTGGTCGTCGGTGCGGTTATTCGGTCTGGTGTCAGCAAAATTGAGGTTAAGTGGAACTATCTGACCGCTCGGCAGTGGGCTGATGTGATTGGTCCATTTGACACCAACTTCTATGTATCTGTTCGATTCTTCGACCAGACCTCTGCCGGATATGTGACCAAGCAGATGTATGTGTCTGACCGAAAAGCATCCATGTTTAGACGACATCCCGAAACTGGCGAGGTGATGGGCTGGGTCGGCCCTAGCCTGTCGCTCGTGGAGGTCTAATTTATGATTCCTGTATCGAACGCATGGAAAGAGGCACAGCTTGGAACGCTGGTGCCAGTGTCGGACATTCGCATTGAATACAACATAACAGACCCCGGCGTACAGGATGAGGCGGTCTCTACTGCTACTACCACGGAGGAATCCTATTCCAATGTGGCAGAAGTGGTCAATGAGGAGGCGTTACATGAACCTCTGTACGCCACGCTGGAGCATAATTCGTGGATCCTGAACAAAACACGCAGTGTACTGCCTGACTCCCCTACCGTAACAGACGGCTTTATCAGTCGGAATCTGTCAGGGGCTGATGGAGTATTTGCTGAGGTCCCAACCATCGTGATCAGCTTCAGCCAGGTACATACCAACAACGTGCCCGGTCTCTCTATCACATGGAGCCGGGCGTATGAGGAGTACGCCACACGGTTCCGTATCACGGTATATAACGGCCAAGCGGTGGTGAAAAACATTCTGGTGGAGAATAACCGTTCCGTCTCCTTGAATGTGCTGGAAGCCATCTCCGGCTACGACAAAATCACGCTGGAGATCCTGGAGTGGAGTAAGCCGTATCGCCGTGCTCGACTCATGGAGGTACTGATTGGCATCAAGCAGGTCTACACAAAGGCGGACCTGATGGGCTACAGCCACGAGCAGAGCGCAGACCTCCTGTCCGGCTCTCTGCCGAAAAACAGCATTGTGTTTGAACTGGATAACAGCGATAACCGCTGGAATCCGGATAACCCTGTCGGTACGGAGCAGTATCTGATTCAGCGGCAGACGCTCATTGTGCGATACGGTCTGCTGATTAACGGCGAGATGGAGTGGATTCGTGCCGGTACGTTCTATATGTCGGAGTGGGATACCCCGTCTAACGGCATTACAGCCAGTTTTACAGCGAGAGATCTGCTGGAGTTCTGCACGGAGGTATACGAAGGGCCGAAAGCGGGTTCGCTCATGTCCATTGCTCAGGCTGCATTAGAGCAGTCCGGCATCAAAGCTGACGATGTGACCCTCTCCCCTTCCCTATCCAACATCCAAACGGATTTTGCTGAAGATTCCGGAGAAAACACCTGTGCAGAGATCCTCCAGATGGTGGCCCATGCTGGTCGCTGCTGTATCTGGCAGGATCGGAGCGGTATCCTGCACATCGAGCCACTAAACACCACGCTGACAGATTATGTGATAGGCACCATGGAAAACGGGCTGTCTAACGCATACGAGCACCCTGAATTCACGCTGTCCAAGGAACTGAAATCCGTTCGTGTGAATAGCGGTCAGGGCATGGCGAGCCATAGTACGACCGGTGCAGTACAGGAGGTTTCCAATCCCCTGATTACTGACGAGGCAACGGCAAATGCAGTCGCTGAGTGGTGTAAGGATTGCCTGAAGGGTCGAAAAACCCTCTCCGGGTCCTTCCGTGCAGACCCTCGTCTGGACGCACTGGATAAGGTGACGGTGGTTTCTAAGTACAGCACCAGCCCGGTTTATATCACAAATATCAGGTATGCATACAACGGGGCTTTCCGTGGCACATACGAAGGGCGGGTGGCTGAATGAGCTTAGAACATCTGATCACTGACCGCACGGCAGAAGATGTTGAGCGCGTGAAACTGCTGGCTGAGAAAGCATGGCAGGACATGACCACAGAGGAACGTACCGAATGGCTGTCGCCTTTGAAGGGTGCCTATAACCACACGGACCTGAACCGTGTGGGAGTAGCGCTGAATTACATGCGTGACCGGCTTTCAGCGAGTAGTTATCTACTGGCGGATGCATTCACGGCAAGAGTGGATTGGCGCAGCGACGAAATTCCAACAATTCCAGAAATGTCGGCGTATCTTGGCTACGTTTCCGTGATACGAGAGGCACTTGCTCAATTCCCGACAACCCCTAACGCACCAACCGATCCGAATGTGCTGGATTATCACGCTGCGAACAACATCGAACAGATTCTTGTCGATGTAGACGAACTAATTACCCGAATGATGGCTGCCGCTTATTACAGCGGTGACCTGTTCTCAGGGGAGGTATAAAGATGATTGAAGTGTTAGATAGAGTCCCGAAATATCCGGGACGTGTGAAATTGGTGCCCGTGCCCGGTCAGGCAGACACCTACGATATGATTCGCGTGGACGAGCCGATCGTGGAGGGAACGCCGATCAATAAGGCATTGTTTGACAGCATCCTAACGGTTGCAGAAGTGGTGCTGCTTGTAGACGGTTGGGAATTTGGTGCCGACGGCCGGTTTGCACAGACTGTGGCTGTTCCTGGCGTGAAAGCGGACACAGCGGTGGTTATCGTTGACTGTAACATCAATACAGATGATGCAGACGCACGAAATGAGATTCTCGATGCATGGGCATATCCAGCCGGTAATGAAGCAGACCAGGGCGACGGTACACTGACCTTTTACACCTATAAGGTGCCCCCTGTGTCTATTCCTGTCTTTGTGGGGGTGGCGTGATGGCGGTATTTCTTTCCGGCGCTGTGAATTCCCCCAGCGTTGGTACGGGGCGTTTTGCCGATTACGATTGGGCAACAATCATCAAGGTGTGTCAAATGAATGCTGTCCCCGACACCTGGGAAGTTGGTAGTCAAAAAGCTATATCTATCGGTGGGGTGGACTATTTGGTTGATATTATCGGGAAGAATCACGACACCTATGCTGATGGAACAGGAAAAGCACCACTCACTTTCCAGCTTCATGACTGTTATGGGGAGAAGGACTACATAACTGGAACTTCAGTAAACACTGGCGGATGGAAGAACTGCAACATAAGAGTCAATCGGGTGCCCGTTTACCTCGCGGCTATGCCGAGCGAAGTCCAGGCTGGTATCCGTGAGGTAAACAAGCTGACAAGTGCGGGTGGTATGAGCGCTACAATCAACACCACGGCTGATAAATTATTTCTGTTGTCTGAAATTGAAATTTTCGGCGCTCTCTCATATTCGTATGCTGGCGAAGGCAATCAATATGCGTATTATTCGGAAGGCAACACCAAGGTTAAGCGTGTTGTTAATACCGCTTCGACATGGTGGACCCGTTCTCCGAACAAAAACAACACCGGGTCATTTTGTGCTACGCACACCGACGGATTGGTTACCAACTCTTCCGCCAATAGCATCATTGGTATTTCCTTTGCATTTTGCTTTTAAGGAGGTACTCGTATGAGCGTATTTTTTACTCGTCGTGGTGGTGCTCCTGCTGCTGCTGGGAAACTGGCTAGCGATTATGCGGTTGGTGAGTCCGTGTTTCTGAATGTGAATGGCCAGGAAACGGAATTTTTAGTGGTGCAGCAAGGTAAGCCGAGCAGCGCGATATACGACAGTTCGTGCGATGGCGTTTGGTTGTTGATGAAGGACGTGTATGAGAATAGGGTCTGGGATAATTCGTACAAATATTACGCAAATTCCGCCATTCATACATACTTGAACGGCACTTTTCTTGCGCTTCTTGACCCGAAAGTTCAACAAAACATTAAGCAAGCAACGATCCGATACTTTCCTGGCACTTATTCGCCCTATTACTCCGATATGTTTGCGAAAGTATTTTTGCTTGATGCAAGAGAAATAGGCCTGAGGGATGCTGACCAAACCTATCTCGGAGAGAATGGCGCAAAACTTGCCTATTTCAATAACGGCACGGGCGACGCCGCCAACAACAAGCGAATTGCATATCTCAACGGAAATGCTTCCTATTGGTGGACACGAAGCGGTTATACCCACTCCGGCACGATTGGATACGCATGGTTTGTAAGACAGGACGGGTTAGTGGGAGGATTTTCCACTTCTAATTCCTTCGGTGTCCGTCCAGCGTTTATTCTTTCGCCCGACACCAAGTTCGACCCAGTGACCAACAACATTCTTTAAGGAGGAATCCCAATGTATTTGACGATTAACGGAGCCAAATACACCGTGACCCGACGGTTGGTTAGTTCTGACACCATTAAGTATCTTGGCGTGACGCCGGAGCCGACGGATATTTCAGGGACAATAAAAATGTACAGAAACGACGGTTTTCTCATGAGTTTCGATAATGCAGGTGATTTTAGCCGCAAGCTATTTTCTGGTACGTTGCTTCAACTCACGAATAAGCCGGAACCTGACACAAATTCTTTTGTTCCGCCCCCTGCACCTCCAACCGCGAAGGTCGTAACAGCGGTGGTCGGATAAGGAGGTTAGCGAAATGGCAAATATGATTATTCAGGAAAACGGCGTGGAAAGAACTTCTCCTGCCGTACATGGCGAAGAAATCGTTGTGGTAGCCCCTTGTGACTGTATCGCTGTGACGGGCGTACAAATCGCCGGTGTGGTTTATCCATTTTACGATGCTTGCGGTACCTGCACATCGAATATTTCGGGCAAATTCGTGGCGGGCAGCCTGATTCGGGTGCTGATTGACACAACCAACACCCGAGCACAGATCCTAAACCACGCTACGATGACGGTGGCGCAGATTAGAAAAATATGCACATGAGGACGGAGATCTAAATTGGCTGAAACCAGCTATATCATTCAAAACGGGAGACGGCTGAATCTGAAGGATTCTACAGCACGGAAAAGCATCGGTAGCTGTGATGAGCTGCAGACAAATACTAAGCACTGCCTGGTAATGGCCATCAACGAACTGAACGAGAAAATCGGAACAGGTGGTAGCGGAGAATCTGATTATCTGCCCCTTAAAGGAGGCACGATGACTGGTGAAATCGCAATCGGTCAAGGTGACGGAAAAGGTATTCAGCTTGGCACAAACGGCCGATTAAACGCAACGGACGCTTCTGGGAGCACGACCTGCACTGTACTTGGCTCGTGGAATGGTGCTTGTTACGTTGGTCACAGTTCGTTCACTTGTAACCTTCGCGGTGCTGGAACACGTCCGATGTATAACAGTAAGTCTGTTGCTCTGCTAAATGACACCGCCTGCGTTGGCTCTATCTATTCTTCCGTTGATTCCAAAAATCCGGCTGAAGTTTTGGGCTTTGGAACATGGGAGCAGATGGAATCTGTGGATGCGATTCCTGTCGGCAAAGTTGTTCATATGTTCGGTAACTATGGGCAAAAGGCTGATGATATAACGTTTTCGTATTACGGAAACGGAATTGCAACCTATCTTGGTAGCGGCCATTTCAAGATCGACATAAACGGAGAGCTTGATGGTGTAAGTGCTGATGGCAGATTCGAATACGGAATATCATACAGCAAACTGTTGGAACTTATCAAAAATTTCGCAAGTTCTATCGGTTCGTTTGAGTATATCACGGGCAAATGGAACTATCTGTCGCGGAACGATAATTACCGAGAAATGATTTATCTGGGTGCTACGTTTGAACCGAATCCAACAGGAGAACGGCTGCAATTTGCCAGATACTACACAACCGATGGCCCGATTGGTAGTTGGGCATTGCCGCAGATAGCTGGGGTTACGGGAGGTACAACGTTCTATCTCCCGATGGAATCAGAAATATTCGTTAAGGCGAACAACATCCCCGTTGTTTACCGATGGAAAAGAACTGCGTGATAGGAGGGAAAAATCATGGCTTTTTTAGATGAAACTGGTCTGGCTGAACTGTGGTCGATTATCAAGGCAGAAGATGCGAAACTTTCTGCGAAAGACGCGAAGGTTGTAGCTGGAACCTATGTCGGAACCTGTGACACTTCCGTTTTGCCTTTTGTGGGGACACACCAGACGATTCCGCTCGGCTTCACGCCCGACCTTGTATATGTTCACGGTGGCGGCGATCCTTTTACAGCCGTGCCTGGTTTGCCTGGTGGCTATCAAAACATTGCGCATGTTGTTGTCGTTGACGGTGGCTTTGTTGTTGCCACAACCCAGTATTTTGATGGGTCTGCCGGTTGCAATCATTTGGGACAAACATACAAATACTTTGCCGTTAAGAATGGGGGCTAACACATGAGATTGATTGAAATCAAAGCTCTTGAAAATGGGGCGCATTGTAATAACAACACCAGCGCTATTTTCTCCGTCCCTGATGGTTGGGCGGTCATTCCCGATGACATGGAGTGCGCGAACTTCCCTATCGGTGAAATTACCGTGGATGAGTCTACTCCTCCTGTGGTGACGAGCTGGACTCCCGGCGTGATGCCTGAGCCTGTGGAGGCCGAGCCGTCACAACTTGATATCATCGAGGCACAGGTTGTCTACACTGCCATGATGACTGGCACGCTTCTGGAGGAGGAAGTTTATGAAGAAGAAGATTAAAAAGTGGCACAAACAGGCGCTTTGGAGCAAAGAAATGGTGGCAGACGCCGTGAAAAAGGGCATTATTTCTGCTGATGCGTATGAAGAAATCACCGGGGAAAAGTACCCCGTTGAGTAAATAAAAACAACAAAATTTAAAGGAGGACAGCTTATGAATTACAAAACCAATTCTTCCGGCAAGATCCTGAACATGGGTAAAAGAGGAATCTTTTTCATGGCATCTGATGGTGAGCCCTACGAGTTTCGCCATGACACCATCGGCGGTGGCGCTTCTACCGGCATCTCCATGCCGGTAAGGCATAAGGACGAGAGCAGAGCGGGCAAGCTCATCATCGTGGGTCCCCCCTACAATCGCTGGGAGATCCAGTTCAATGAGAATGGCTACATCACCCGTATGCGGAATCTGAGCACCGGACGCTGAGAAGAGCGGGGTGTTCCCCCCACCCTAATGCATTTAGAACGATATTACAGATTGAACACCGGGAATCACCCGGAGAAAGGATAAAAATTATGGAACTGCTGAAAAAGAGACTGGCTAATCTCCTGTGCGTGAAGTCTATCGTCACTATTGTTCTGACCGGCGTGTTTGCCCACATGACGGTTACCGGCGCTGTGGGTGCGGATCAATTTCTGACGGTATTCACCGTAGTAATCGCCTTCTATTTCGGTGTCCAGGCAAACAAGGATAACCGAACCACGCAGAAAGAGCAGGGCGCCAATGGCTAGTCATATTGCCGTATCTGTCCCGCTGGAGCGAATCCAGCGGGTTCAGATCTATCTGAATAGCCCTCGTAGGAGCCTGGCAGCCATAAAAGAGGCTACCGGGGCAGATTATATCCTCAACGGCACCTTGTATGAGATGGCTACCGGCAAGGTGGAGTGCCATCTGAAGGTGGATGGCGAAGTCGTTGCAACGCCGGACTACACCACCTCCGGCTATGCCTGGGATGTGGGCCCGGACATTGGTATGGACATGATTCCCTCCGTTACAGCCAATTACATCGCCTGCACAGCGTTGATCGTAAGTGGCGTGGCCTTGTCTAAGCCCATCTATAATGCCGCTCAAGGCGGTTTGCGGGGCCGTAGCGCTATCGGAATGAAGGACGGGCACCTTTGCCTCTACTGCTCAAAAGACGGCTCTAGCGAGGCGAGAACGCCGGAAAAACTGCGTGATCTGCTGTTCTCCTACGGTTGGACCTCTGC
>UZAT01365766.1_pt1 | contig 12224 bp, 18 predicted proteins | sample 2160861 | NCBI WGS metagenome assembly UZAT01 (sample SAMEA5138306, study PRJEB28736) | viral metagenome | reverse complement strand
TTTGTGAACTTCATTTTTAATTACTGTGAATCGCAAGAAGATAGACAAAAGTTGTTGTCATATATTTTAGATGGCAATAATGACAGGAAAGAAGTGCTATTGATGGCATCACAGATAGGCATTGAAAGTGGAACAGTTGAAGGCGAACTTGAAGAAGTTTAGAAAGCATCCTACAAGCTAGGGTGCTTTTTTAGTGGGTGAAATTATGGGATGTATATACGCAGAAGAGCGAATTGAGAGGTTAACAGCAGGAAGTTGTAGATATACAACCTACTGCAAACTATACAAAAGATACTGTTTAGGTACAAAAGATTGCAAGACTAACAAGAAAGAAAGGAAATCAATATGTCAGCAATCAAAACAGTTATCGCAACAGTCAATGGTACAGACTACACATTGACATACAATTCAACAAGTGGTGCTTATGAAGCATCTATTACAGCACCAACAAAATCATCATACAATCAAACAGATCATGTGTATGGTGTAACAATCAAGGCAACAGATGTGGCAGGTAATGTGGCAACAGATACAAGCAAGACTTTGAGAGTTAAGGAAAAGACAGCACCAGTAGTTGCATTTACTTCACCAACATCAGGTGCAGGTCTTACAAACAACAAGCCAACAATCAAAATCAATGTAACTGATACTGATTCAGGTGTAGATATAAGTACACTTGTATTGAAGGTTGATGGTGGTGCAGCAATTACAAGTGGATATACCACAACAGCTATTACAAATGGCTACACAGTGACATATACACCTACAACTGCATTGTCAGATGGTAGCCACACAATAACAGCATCAGTAAGTGATAATGATGGTAATGCTTCAACAACAGCTAGTATCACAGTTAAGATTGATACAGCACCACCAACACTTACACTTACAGCACCAACAGATGCATCCTTTGTGAATAAGGCATCTTGTACAGTATCAGGTACAACAAACGATACATTAAGTTCACCTGTAACAGTTGCAATTACAGTTGGTGGTAAAGATGCAGGAACAGTCACAGTAGGAAATGATGGTACATTCAGCAAGGCTATAACACTTGTTGAAGGTGCAAACACAATAGTTGTGACTTCAACAGATGCACTTGGAAAGAGTACATCAGTTACAAGAACAGTAACACTTGACACATCAGTACCAGTGTTTACATCAATTAGTGTAACACCAAATCCTGTTGATGCAGGTGCAACATATGTGATTAGTGTGAAGGTATCGTCATAATGGTCACTGAAATGTGGGGTACTGTTGATGGTACAGAGGTTACATTTGAGGAAATCAATGGTCAGTGGGTATGCATAGTACCTGCTGATCTTGAAGATGGAATGTATATATTAGAACTATGGATAAAGACAACTGCTGATGAAATCACATATACCACAGCAATTGTTTACTTGTGCGACAGTAGATTTGCATATCTTGAAATGGTAGATGATGACATATTCACTATAATTCAAGATGATATACAGGTAAAGGTGGTGGATGATTGTGAATGTAAGATTTGTTCGAGGTGAAAAGAAGTATATACAATTCCTTGTATTAAGTAAGAAGAAAGAACCTATAATCATCACAAATGCCACATATACACTTACACATAATAATGAAGTAGTTGAATGTGGTTCTTGTGAAATAGATGGTTCTGCAATATTGGTGCTGCTTGAGTTATCAACCTTTGGTAGCTATCAATTAGAAGTGACATATACAATACCACCTGAAATCAGAAAGGCAAGGTGTGTGGTAGATGTCAGTTAAGATTGAATCAATAACCTTGACACCTTCAGAAGTGAAGGTTGGTGGACAATTCATCATATCGGTCAAGGTGCAAGTAAGCACATATGAAAGGCTGAAAACGTGGACACATTCATTGCTGTCTAAGTTTACACATAAAAATTTAGCAGAAGATTTACTTAAATAACACATAAGATAAGAAAGGCAGGGAACACAAATGAAAGTAGTTGATGGACAGCAGTATCAAGATGATGAACAAGTATGGGATTTAGGTTCATTTGAATGTATTGATAAACAGGACACAAACCAAAGAAACTATGAAGGACTTTCAGTTGATGCACCTGGTAAATTACCTAAATATGACAACCTTGAAGCAGGAAGCACAGCACTATGTATTGACAATGGTGATTTTTATAAATATCACGCAAAGACAAAGACATGGTACAAGCAAGGGTAAGGGGGTGTCAATATGGCAATGAAAGGTGATTTGGCACTTATCCTAGCCAAGAACTTTGCAAAGAAAGTTGCAATGGGAATTACAAGTGTGACTGTAGATAATACAGCTAAGACAATCACATTTGAGTTATTAGCCGATGGTTCACAGCACACAATACAGTTTGACGAGTTATCAACAGCAATTACATCAGAGATCAAGTCAGATGTTGCAATGGGCAATGTTACAGTGGGCAAGGTTTATTCAACAGGTACACTTATGGAAGATATTATAAGGGATATGCTTACACAGTATCTTACACCTGAAGTAAAGCTTACTATTACACCTAGTGCGACACTATATGACATTGTGACAGATACAGTTGATAAGATTGAAATGTTCGCAACTGTAACAAAGAAAACAAGTGTGATCACAAAGATAGAGTTCTTAATTGATGGTGTTGTAGTTGATACAGTAACAGCTAATGTTGCTGATGGTGGTTTGTTTGAGTATGTATATGAGCCAACAACACCTATAAATGCAGATACATCACTTAAAGTAGTAGTTACAGATGAAAAGAATGGTGTATCTAATGCAACAAAGACAATTAAGTTTGTCGGCAAGTCATACTATGGCATTGTTGAAGCAAATACAGGTGAACCAACAGAAGCTATCATTAAGACATTGAATGGTGTACTTAAAGATACAAAGAATTATGTTTACAATGGTATCACAACAGACTGGGGCAAGGTTTGCTATGCATATCCTGCAATCTTTGGGAACTTATCAAGTATTAAGGATATGATCAATAACCTTAACTACACAACAGAGTTCACAAAGACCACAGCAACAGTTGATGGTATCGAATATGTATGTTACACACAGACAAATGCAAGTGCTGCTACAGATATTCAGCTTACATTTGCATAGAAAGGAAGGTAGTTATAAATGGCAGGTATATCAATATTGTCAGGCTTTGATTATCGAGGACAACAGCCAAACTTTAGTAGAGATATGTTTAATACTGTTGCAGATATGGTAGCTTTTAATGAAAATTATCTTCCTGATGTGTTCATAACACAGGTAGTTGAGAACGGAAAAACATATAAGTATCAAAGAAGCAATATAGTAGACACAGACCTTGGTAGATGGCGAGAACTTGAAGGTGGTGGCAGTGCTGACTTATCAGCATACTACAGAAGAACAGAAGTTGATGATTTATTGCTTAATAAGGTGGATGCTGAAATCGGTAAATCATTAACAACAAATGACTTCACAGATGCCTATAAAGACCTTGTAGATGCTAACAAAGTAGCAATAGATACATTAAATGGTGATGAAGCAGTTGAAGGTTCGGTTGCTAAAAAGGCTGCTGTAACATTAGCAGATGCGAAAGCATACACTGATGAACAGCTTGCATTATTAGAAAAAGACCTTGCTGTTGCTTGTGATGAAAAGCCAACATATGCAGATGGTATTGCTACATATATAAAGAATGGTGTTACTGCTACAACAGAAGAAGAAACATGGTTCTATTATATGGAAGATGGCAAGTTAATGCAGACCATATGGGTAGATGGTGCAGAGTTCACTATTGAATCAGCAGGTGGTGTTAATTTTGAAGAATATGTATCTAAGGCAAATGATGTAGTGAATTATTATTCAGGTATAGAAACAGACACATCAAAGATACCTGATATTGCAGCAATGCAAGCATTAGAATCAAAGCTACAAGGCAACATTGATGACAAGCTAGATAGTGTATATGATGTATCAAAAGCAGGCTATATTCCAGTAGTCGGTGATGATGGACATATCACATTAAAAGAAGGAAGTGCAGTCGGTGGTAATGCTGAAACAGTGGTGTATGACAATGCAGAACATCCTGAACTAACAAATGTTGATTTAGCATTAGATAAGATATTCGCAAAGCTATACTATGTAGCACCAAAGATTAATAGCTTCACAATGACACCAAGTGCAACAGAGTATGAAATCGGCACAGTAGTTAGTGGTTTAGAGTTTGCCTGGTCTTTGAATAAAGACATTATAAGTCAGACCTTAACAGATTGTACTATTGCAATTGATGATAGAACAGCTACATATGGTGCTGACTTAACTAATAGTAAGACATTCACACTTGCAATTAGTGATGGTGAAAACAGTGCTACATCAAGCAAGACTATCAAGTTCCTTAACAAAGCATATTGGGGAAGTGCTGCTGAACCTACAGATTACACAAGTGCTTTTATTTTAGGTTTATCAGGTAGCAAGTTAGCAAGCAGCAAGAATGGTACATATTCAATGACAGTAGGTGCAGGCGAATATGGTTATTTAGCATTACCAACATCATTCGGTACAGTTGCTAGTTGTTGGATAGGTGGTTTTGAAGTATCACTTACAAACTGTGGTGCAATAGCATTCACAAACGCAAGTGGCCACACAAGTTCATATACAATCTACAAGACAGAGAGAAGTGGACTTGGTGCAATCAGTATGGAAGTTAAGTAGAAAGGTGGATAAATTATGGCAATTAAATTAGCAGATACATTAGCACCAATGTCAGACTTCCCTGCTGCAATGGCAGAACATATTGCGTTTGATGATGGTGATACATTACAAGAGAAATTAAATACAGGTTCATTAGGTGGTAGTGGTGCTGGTTACAAGCAGTTATCACAGACTGAATATGATGCCTTATCAGAAGATGAAAAGATGAATGGCAAGGAATATCGCACTACCGATACAGGACATATCTATAAGTCAGGTGTGGAATATGGAAAAGATTGTATTGATGATACTACTACCAGTGAAGATAAAACGTGGAGTAGTAAAAAGATTAAAGATGAAATACCAAAGACGCATTATTTAACAGGCTCTAACACAGGTGGTTATTTTAAAATTAGACCAATTTTTTCAAACTATAATAAAGTAATTACCATAGCTGATAAAAGTGGTGGGTGTATTGAGATATATGGTTCAGAAGATAGTGGGTATCCTATAAGTTATTATAAAGCTGTAAGAATGAGTTATGGTAATATAAATAGCTATGATGCAAGTTCAAGTAAATCCTACAGAATGGAAAAGTTGTATCTAGGTGCTGATAAGTATTTTTATTTAAAGGTATCACAACAGTGCTATGTATCTGTAGCAGGTACTAAAGAGGCACCAGAATTTTTACTAGCTTCTAGTGTAAATACTACCAATTTTACAGAAATACCTATTATTCCATTGATACCAAAAAAGGATTTTTATAGAGCAGTTGCACAAGATAAAGCAGGTTACTTTAAATTTAAGCCTTCTAGTGATGGTGGTAATGAACAACCATTAAGAACTACTGCTACTGACAATTATGGTGGTATGATTGAAATTTCAGGCAATGTTCCATCACAAGACCAGTATAAACCTTATAAATGTGTTAGATTAAGTAATGGAACTTATGCTAGTTATGATGCAGCTAATACCACAAATAACAAGATGAAGAAGTTGTATCTATATGATGGATATATGTATTTACAAGTTGAAACATATACCACTGTTACATTTACAGGCTTAATTGAAGAACCAACATTTGTTGAAACATTGGCAGATACAAGCACAGAAATACCTATTGTTTCGTTAGTTAATCCATCTATTAAGGCGGCTGCTGGTTCAAATATTAATTCTGTTGGTACTCCTAGTGTTACAGCATCAGAAAGTAATGGTACAACTACTTTCACATTTAACTACTTGAAAGGTGCAAAGGGCGATACTGGAACTACACCAACAATTAAAGCAGCAGCAGGCTCAAACATCAACACAGTAGGTACACCATCAGTTACAGCAAGTACAAGTGGAACTACAACAACCTTTACATTCAACAATTTGAAGGGTGCTAAAGGTGATAAGGGTGACAGTGGTTCTAATGGTACAACACCTACGATAAAAGCCAGTGCTGGAAGTAATATAGGCAGTGTTGGAACACCTAGTGTAAGTGCTAGTACAAGTGGCACAACCACAACATTCACATTTAACTACTTAAAAGGTGCTAAAGGTGATAAGGGTGACACTGGTGCAACAGGTGCAACTGGTCCTGCTGGATATAAGAGATTTCCAAGTACACCAGGTATAATGAACACTACTGGTGTAATATGCTCGTTAGATTCTAAAAAAGTAGTTGTATTGTACTGCATATCTGCTGGTGGTGGTTCTTTAGTAGCCACATCTTATGTATCAGGATTGACATTTAATGGTTCGGCTTGGTCATCAGGTACAAAGGCAATATCAGTGGGTAATATTTATACTATTGCAAATACTGGTACAAGTAGCACCACTATTAAGGTTGATAACAATGGTGGTGGTGGTTTCCTTGTGTTTGGACCAATGCAATAAAAATAATAAAATCAAAAGGTCTTGTGGCTTACTTATGTAGGCTACAAGGCTTTTTATGTTGAAAAGGTGGCAGAGTTTGGTTTATTGCACCTGTTTGCTAAACAGGCAATCAGAAATGATTCAAGGGTTCAAATCCCTTCCTTTTCGTTCGTGTTGGTTACACGCAAAACAAACCAAAAACCTTCAAATTCGTGGACTGAACCACGCAAAAACAATGTATGAAAGGAAGTAGAAACTATGAAAAAAGAAGATTTGATGAAGATTGAAGGAATGACTGAAGAACTTGCAGCAAAGATTGCAGAACAGTCAGCAGAGGAACTGAAGGACTACATACCTAAATCACGATTTGATGAAGTGAATGATGCAAAGAAGAATGCAGAAGCACTTGTCAAAGAGAGAGATAAGCAGCTTGAGGAAGTGAAGAAGTCTACAGGTGACAATGAAGAGTTGAAAGCACAGATTGAAACACTTCAGGAAGCAAACAAGGCTGCAAAGGCAGAGTATGAAGCTAACATCAAGAAGATGCAGATTGACAATGCAGTACAGTCGGCATTGAAGGATGCAGGTGCAAAGAATGTAACAGCACTTATGGCTTTACTCAAGGACATGGACAAGGCAGAACTTGCAGATGATGGCACAGTAAAAGGCCTTGCAGAACAGATTCAGGAACTTCAGAAGTCTGAATCTTATCTTTTTAATACTAAGGCAGAACCACAGAATAAGCCTTCAGGGGTAACACCTGCAAATAGTGGTTCGACACATATTCCTGGTACTATCACAAAAGAACAGTTTGACAAGATGGGGTACAAGGAAAGAAACGATTTATTTAATAGCAACAAGGAATTATATGATTCTTTAGTTGGATAAAAAAAGAAAGAAAGAGGTAAAAAACTATGGCACAGACAAAATTAGCAAATTTAGTAAATCCTGAAGTAATGGCAGCAATGGTATCTGCAAAGCTTCCAAAGAAGATCAAGTTCAGTCCAATCGCAAAGATTGATAGAACATTAGTAGGCAGACCAGGTGACACAATCACAGTTCCAAAGTATGCATACATTGGTGATGCAGAAGATGTAGCTGAAGGTGTAGCAATGGGTACAACAGTGCTTACAGCATCTACAACACAGGTTACAGTTAAGAAGGCAGGTAAGGCTGTTGAATTAACAGATGAATCAGTATTAAGTGGTTATGGTGACCCAGTTGGTGAAGCTACAAATCAGCTTACAATGGCTATCGCAGCAAAGGTAGACAATGACTGTCTTGCAGCACTTTACACAGCACCATTAACATCTGATCAGTCAACATCAGTTATCGGTTATGAAGGTATCGTACTTGCAAATGCTGTATTCGGTGATGAATCAGATGAAGCTATGAACAAGGTAATGTACATCCATCCTGACCAGGAGCAGACAATCAGACTTGATGAGAACTTCATGGACAAGAACAAGTATGGTCTTGAACTTGTTATGAATGGTGCTATCGGTAAGATTGCAGGTATCGAGGTTAAGAAGTCTAAGAAGGTAGAGAAGGATGGTTCAGGTAACTGGAAGAATCCTATTGTTATCCTTTCAACAGCTGACCCTAATGAGGATTCAGCAGCTGATGGAACAGCAGAGGAAGATGCAGCACTCACAATCTACATGAAGAGAGATGTTGAGGTTGAGGATGACAGAGATATTCTTGCTAAGACAACAGTTATTTCTGCTGATGAACACTATGGTGTAGCATTAAGCAATGAATCAAAGGTTGTAGTTGCTACATTCAAGGCATAAGGTGGTGCATATCTATGTTATTAAGACGATATAGCAACAGACGCAATCAGCCAAAGGAAGCAGCAAAGGTTGAAGAACCAAAGGCTGTAGAGCCAAAGGTTGAGGAAGCTGTTGAGGTTGAAAAGCCTAAGAAGTCTAGAAAGTAAGAAGGTGAATACTGATGGCATTAACAGATGAAACCATCAGCACACTTATTGAAGCTATAGCCAAAATATATGAATCTGACCTTACAGAATTAGTTCTGAAAAGGTTGGATTCTTTTGGTTATGAAGCTAAAGAAGATGATGTATTCGTCATTGGCTATAGTGTGCAGAAAGTAGAAAACAACATAAAGAATGACTGTAATATAACAGAAATTCCTGAAGGTCTTACAAACACTGCTGTTGATATGGCTTGTGGTGAAATACTTGATACATTGTACAGAACAGGCAAGTTAGATGTAGGAAGTATTGGTTTAGATGGTGCTATTGCATCTGTATCATTAGGTGATGCCACAGTATCATTCGATAATACTGCAACTGATAACAGTGGAACATTCACTGCACTAATCAACGCATTAAAGGACAGTGGAAGGGGTGATTTTGCTTGTTATCGTTCGGTCAAATGGTAAAGGTAAGAACAGCAATAGAATCACTATATGATGGCAAGTGTACAGTCACAGTTCGTCAAGAGTATACAAAAGATAATGGTTCGACAGGTTTTCAAGAAGTTGTACTGATTGAAGATGAACCTTGCAGATTATCATTCAGCAATACATCTTCTACTAAAGAAGGTGAGGTTGCTGCATCTGTATCACAGGTCACAGAATTATTCATTAGACCTGATGTAGATATTCCACCTGGTTCAAAGATAACAGTCACACAGAATGGTGAAACAGTTAATTATACAAAGTCAGGTGTAAAGGCTAAGTATGACACGCATCAACAGATTGTTCTTCAGTTATGGAAGAGGTGGTCTTAATGGGTGCTAATTATAAGCAACTAACAAAGTTCACAGATCAGATAAATAAGCTTAATAAAGACCAAAAACAACAGTTTCTTGAAGCTTGTTGTAAGGAACTTGCAGCAAGGCTTCTTGCAAAGGTTGTAAAAAGAACACCTTCAGAAACTGGTGAATTGAGAAGAGGATGGACAGCAGGCACAAAACAAAGTGCAACAGACTATGCAAACAGCCTTAATATAAAGAAGGTTGGCAATGCATACCTTGTTGATATTATCAATCCTGTTGAATATGCATCTTATGTGGAATATGGCCACAGAACAACGAACCATCAAGGATGGGTGCAAGGTAAGTTTATGCTTACTATATCTGAAGCTGAACTGAACAATGTATCTGATGCAATACTGCAAAAGAAGCTGAACAAATATATGAAGGAAGTGTTTAAATTATGATACAAGAGGTTATCAATGGCATTATTGGTGCTATAAGGACAAGTTTTGATGAAACATTCAGAATATATACAGAATCTATTGAACAAGGTTTGATTGAACCTTGTTTTTCTATTTTATCCCTAAATCCATCAGGAAATAGGGAACTAGGCAATAGATACAAGAGATTCTTTCCTTTTATGATCACTTACTTCCCTTCATCAGATGAACCTATTGCAGAGTGCAATTCAGTATGTGAAGAATTGCTTGGTTTATTAACCGACATTCAGACAAGTATTGGATTGCTACACGCAACAGAGTTATCAGGTGAAGTTGTGGATGGCAATCTTCAATTCAGTGTTCAGTACAATGTGAGTGCATTGCTTCAGACAGAACAGGTTGATTTGCTAGAAGAAATGGCTGTAAACACAGCAACAGTGGTGGAATAGAAAGGTGATGAAGATGGCAAAGAAGAAAGAAATCATAGAGAAGGCAGATGTTAAAGAAACTGCACCTGCCTTTGCAAAAGAACAGTTTCTAAATTCAAATTCATACAGACAGTACAGAGATTATCTTAGTGCTGCTTTGAATGATACAAAGACCTATTCAAAAGAGCAGGTCGATAATATGATCAATAAGTTTTACAGAAAGGTAGGTAAGTAAACATGGCATTAGGTGGTGGAACATATATCACACAGAACAAGACACTTCCAGGTGCATACTTCCAGTTTGTATCAAGAACAACTGCAAGTTCTGCATTGTCAGATAGAGGTGTTGCAGCATTAGCACTTGATTTAAAGTGGGGTGCAGATAGCAAGATCATCACACTTACAGCAACAGAGTTTGCAAAGGATAGCTTAAAGGTATTTGGTTATCCATATGATGCAGAGGAAATGAAGGACATTAGAGAAGTATTCCTTCACGCAAATACACTACATATTTATAAGTTGACATCAGGTGGCACACAGGCTTCAAATGATTTTGCAACAGCAGTATGTGGTGGAACAAGAGGAAATGACCTTCAGGTTGTTATTCAGAAGAATGTTGATGATACATCAAAGTATGATGTTTCATTATTCCTTGGTACAACTAAGGTAGATGCACAGACAGTAGCAAATGCTAGTGAGTTAGTAGCAAATGATTTTGTTACTTGGACAGCAGATGCAACACTTGCAGAAACAGCAGGCGAAAAGCTTGTTGGTGGTACAGATGGAACTTCTGATGCAACAGCACATCAGACATTCCTTAACAAGATGGAAGCATTCACAGATACAAATGCAATCGGCTATGTTGGAACAGATGAAACAACAAAGGCTTTATATGTAGCATATGCAAAGAGAATGCGTGATGAAATCGGTATTAAGCTTCAGGCAGTTGTATTTGGTTATGCAGGTGATTCTATTGCTTGTGTAAATGTAAAGAACAACGTGAATGTTGTACCTTGGGCATTAGGTGTTGTGGCAGGCACAGCAGTGAATAAGTCAGCAACAAATATGTTATATGATGGTGAGTATGATGTGAATACAGATTATACACAGTCAGACCTTGAAGATGCTATCAAGGCAGGTGAATTTGTACTTCATTCAGTTAATGGTGAAGTAAGAGTTCTTGAGGACATCAATTCATTAGTTACAACAACTGATGAACAGGGTGAGGTATTCAAGGATAATCAGACTGTAAGAGTGATTGACAGCATTGCAACATCAATCGCAAGTGTATTTGCTAAGAAGTACATTGGCAAGGTACAGAATGATGCTTCAGGCAGAACATCCCTTTGGTCAGATGTTGTGAAGATTCATCAGCAGCTTGCAAGTATCAATGCTATTGAAGGCTTTGAGAGTGGTGACATTGTTGTTGAACAGGGCGAATCTAAGAAGTCAGTTCAGATCAGTGGTGCAATCACAGTAATTAACACAATGACAAAATTGTACATGCGTACAGTTGTAGCATAAGGAAGGGGTGACACAGAATGGCTAATATATTTTTAAATCCAAAGGATGTACCATCAGCCAAGCTTGCCGAGTTCTTCTGCACAATCGGTGATAGAAGATATTCTATGCTTAACGCAAAGAACTTTGAAGCAACAGCATCTGTATCAAATGCAGATGTACCAAGACTTGGTTCAATGATTACAGGTAAAAAGACTAATGGTCTTGAAGTGAAGCTTAAATTCACAGTGTATAAGTGTTCACCAATGTTTGATGACATTATCGAATCATACAAGAACACAGGTGTAATGCCAACATTTGATTGCCAGGTAACATCAGAAGATGGTGCTTCAGCAATCGGTAAGGACACAAAAATCTACACAGATTGTGTCATTGATGGTGATGTGCTTCTTTCAATGTTTGATGCTGAAGGTGAGTTCATAGAGCAGGAAATTGAAGCCTTTGCTATGGACTACACAAGCAAGGACAAGTACACAGAACCAAGCTATATGTAAGTAATATTGGGATGGATAGGACAACGTATCTGACAAGTGATGACCTCCGATCACTTCCATCCCTTAATAACGGAGTATATCGAAAGGAAGGTAAGATATTA
>UZAT01408730.1_pt1 | contig 12231 bp, 16 predicted proteins | sample 2160861 | NCBI WGS metagenome assembly UZAT01 (sample SAMEA5138306, study PRJEB28736) | viral metagenome | reverse complement strand
GTACCATTTGCTGTAACACTTCCATCGTTATTGTTTGTCCACTTTATTCCGTTAGTTTCTTTCGTCGTATCCGTATAAGGATACGGAATCAAATTCTTTTTAGTGTATCCCAATGTCTGACTTGCTAAAGCGGCTTTACTTGCAGCGTTGTCGGCTTTAAACATCAATGTCGCCAAAGCGCTTTCGTCTTCAACCAGCTTATTGAGCCTATCAATCAAATTATCGATTTCTTCAGAGCTCGTAATCTCAAGACTTTCAAGAAATGCTCTAAACTCAGCAGTATAACTTGAAACAAAATAGTTAAGCTGCTTTGCATACTCCGTAGTATCAATCTGGTCGATAACACCGGTAACAAGCCCACACACTTCGTTATTGAATCTGGTATCAACAATGTCTTCCTGAGTAATTCTTGTCAATCCTGCTTTTACATGAATTTCAGCAATCTTTAATTCATAATACTCAGAACTGCGAGTAACAGCAGGCGCAACCGCATTAGTCGCAGGAGTGCCAGCCACAATGTCAATCCAAACCTTTCTTTCAACCCTACCCCACCTAACAACAACGTTGTCGATTCTGCTTGCAACACCGTCAGAAACCGCAACGTTAATTGTGAGGTTGGTCGAGTTCTCATACCAAAAACCGTTTATCCAGCTCATACCAGGAAGCACAGTTACCTTCATGCCACCATCAGGATGTTGAATAACCAGCAACTCACTTAATTTGCCACCAAATACGCCGTTACCTATAAAGCTTGCGAAATATTTGGCGAACTGTTCTGCAAGGTAAACTCTATCATGTTCACCATTAACTACGTGAGCGTTAAAGAACCCACTCGTTTCTGCCATATTATCACCCCTTAATTATGAATTTGCTGTTTAATTTTCTCAATCAGCGTAGGATGAGAATAACCAAACGTAAGAATCAATTCATATTCATTATCAATATTTTCGCTTACTTCAGTCACCTTGGCAACTATCTGAATACCAAGCTCAGTATCCTGAATAATTACCTTATCACCCTTAAAATAGTCAACACCGTAAACATATTGGATATTGCCTACAACTCGCATCTTAGCTTCAAAAGATTCAGTAGTTGAACATTCAGCCAACTTCTTATTTCCTCTGTCGTTAAGCATGTCCCTGTAGTTTTCTTCAGAAACATATGTTACATTTCCTTCATCATCATATATCTCAGACTGCAAGTCTCTTGCATCGACATATAATTCTCTTCTATCAAAACCTATAGATGCATTGTTACCGGAGATTATGTGCTTTCTTTCAGCACCAGAACCTTCACCGGCAACATACGCAAGAGTTTTCATATTTTGGTCATTCGTATAGTAAGAGCTCGAAAGAATATCTTCAAGTTCGGTGCTAAAAATTACAAGACTCGAATCATCACCAGACATAGGTATAATAGACCTATCAACGCCTTGCGTAACCTTGAAAATTAACTTCTTTTCCTTAGGCCTAAAGAGCACATCAAAACCTAAGTCAGACTCTGTGGCAATATTCAGTATGGTGTCATACACTTCGCCGCCGGTCTTCTGAAAAGACATTATCTTTCCAAGCTGCTCATCTTTGGCGCACTCAAGATAAGGAATTTTCCTGTATGTATCCGAGCTTATACATTGAGAATCAACGATTTCATACATAGCCGTAGAAGAGTATTTGTTCGTGCAATGATAAGTACCCCAAATGATCCTTGTCGTTAAGAGAGCTTCAAGAGTTCGCCCTTTTACGGTAAAAACCTTTTCGCCCTCATCTGAGACGTTTGATTCAACTATCTCAATCATTGCGGCGTTATCGCCACCACACCAAACGACATTGCCTTTTTTGAATAATGTCTTATTCTCTTGAGTTATTGGTGCATAAAGCTCAAACGAATCATAGCCACTGAATTTATCAGGCCACATTAAACTCATAAATTCGTTTACGCCACCAATCGGCTCGAAAATTTCATTGTTCAACTTGAAAATCTGAATATCAACATTTTTTAATAGCATTCTTGCACCTCCAAGAATCTATTATAAAAATATACATAGATTTCAAGATTATCAAGTCCGTCGTCAGCATCATATCGGAAAATATTATCACCAACATCAAGCTGAAGCCAGGTGCTATCGATATCTTTATGCATGTAATAATTGCTCTGCTTATTACCGCCAATTTTACCCTTTACACTTTTTTCACCGATGTTAGTGTTTACTTCAATTTCTTCATCAGCAACCAGAACTTTATTGATAACAAACTGCTCCTGAGTCACTACATTGATTAACTTAGGATTAGTTACATTACCCTTTGCCTTAAATACGATTCGCATACCAACAGGAATTGAACCATCATTAAAAGCGTTCACCATCAGACTATCAGTTCTGCTACCAAAAATTATGCCCTTATCCTCTGAACTTTCAGAGAAAACCAAAGGGAAGGCAAACTTAGGAGTAGTTGTTGCGAAAACAACTTGGGCCTCATTAACACTTGAGAATAATGGGCTTGGACAAGTTCCGGTAATAATGAACTTACAAAACGCATCGTTGTTTTCTGCCATATCGACCGCATATTTTACAGTCTCATCAGGAATAAACCTAATCATATAGTCATTGTAAAACAAATCAATCGCGTCTTGAGGATTTACAAATCCATTTAACTTTCTTTTCAATTGAGTCATTAAGACTTCATTATGCGCCACTATCCAACCTTCGATTGTAACTTGACGCGTCTCAAGAGATGTTCCACTAATCGTAACACCTACCTGATTTACATACTTATAAGTGTGATGCGTACCAAAAATAGTCCCCCAATCAACAGACTTAAGTATGTAATCAGGAGTTGACACCATATCCAAAATCAACTCTTGAGAATTTTTCACTTTCTTAAGAATAATCCTTTCGACCATAATGCCAACCCCCTTTCTTAAAATCCTTCGGCCAATTCTCGTTTAGTCCTCTTCATTTGCTTGGCAGCTTCAATTTCATCAATAGCCTTCGGGCTATGGAAAATGTACGTATCACCGCCATTATTGTTTTGATTAGCCCTATACTGCATTTCCTTAGATTCCTTGAGCTTTGTAAACCCATTATAAGTTACATACCCAAGTTCTGCAGAGGCAGTTGCAAGTTCATGACTTGCAAGAACAAGAGGACCAACGGCTTCATAGACAGCCTGCTTAATCATGTTAAGCAAACTCTTGGTGCCAACAACAGTTTCGCTACCGGCTTCACCACCAGCAAGGAACTTACCGGTTTTTGAATTGAAGCCAAATATTGTTGCAGTATCCAGAATCATACCACCATTCATGGCTTTCTTATACCAGTCAATACTGAATGTTGGCACAGATGGCGGGGACAAACTAAACGAACCCGAGATTGTTAAGTGCGGCATCTTAAGCTTTGGTAACGACCATTCAAAATCAAAGAATCCAAGAATTTCATCAATCAAATTTTTGACCGTCGTCTTTGCCGTTTCAATCGGACTAGTAATTGCCGATTTAATACTATTCCAAATCGTAGTTGCCGTAGACTTAATGGAGTTAAATACCGTAGAGAGTGCAGTGGAAATGCCAGACACAACTCTTGCTATTGTTGTACTTGCAGCATTGATAGGTGACTCAATAGCAGATTGAATGGCGTTCCAAATGGTGGTTGCAGTTGACTTAATTGAATTAAATACAATTGAAAGGGCATTTGAAATTCCAGTGAATATCGTTGCAATCGTGGTCTGAATGCTAATCACAACGGTTGATATGGTCGTTTTAATGCCATTCCAGACCGTTGAAATAGTCGTGCTAATAGTATTCAATACTGTAGAAACAGTTGTACTAATAGTATTCCACGTATTAGAGAAGAATGTCGAAACTGCAGTCCATACAGTTGTGAAGGTAGTCTGAATGTTTGTCAGAGTAGTACTGAACCAAGATACAATACCATTCCAAATACCCATAAAGAATGCCGAGATGGCACTCCAGGTAGAATCCCAGGTTGTACCAAACCAACTACAAACAGTATCTAAAATTCCTCTGAGAGTCTCAGTAACAATTTGGAAAATATTCACTATACCATTCCAAATTGAACTAAAGATTGCAACAACCGCGTCCCATGCACCTTGCCAATTTCCGGTGAATATCGCAACAAAGAAGTCGACAATATTAAGAATATTATCAAGCACGACACTAAGACCATTAGCAATTAAGTCAAATGCGCCTTGGAAAATAGGTGCTAACAGATTACAAAAACCTGTCCAAACAGCACTTAAAACTTCGGCTATGCTCGTGAAGCTAAACCCAAGAGAGTTTAACCTCTCAACAATTCCATCAGCAAAATTTTGGAATGTCGCCTTTATCGATTCCCACGTACTAGTGATATTGTACCGGAAGTCTTCATTGGTCTTCCATAAGTTTGTAAATGCTGCGGCCAATACACCAATAACAGCAGCAACTGCAACCATAGGACCGGTGACACCTGCTAATGCACCGCCAAACTTTGCAAGAACGCCAGCACCCGCCGTTCCACCTGCCTTAACAGCTGCGAAACCTGCGCTTACCTTTCCAAACGAAGTGATTAAGGTACCAGCAACAGACGTAATCTTACCAATTATAGTAATAACGGGACCTGCAGCAGCGACAAGACCTGCAAACTTAAGAATGGTTTTCTGAGTTTCCGGGTCAAGAGCTGCGAATTTATCAACAAGAGACGTGAGCCATACAACAAAGCTTTGTAAATATGGAAGCACAAGATCAGCCAACTTAATAGCTAAACTTTCAAGACTACCACCAAGCTGCTCAATTTTTGACGCAAGATTATCCTGCATGACTTTGGCAGTTTCTTCCGCAGTGCCCTTAGCATTATCCATACTTTCGGCAATTTCATCGTATTCTTCCTGAGTTAAATTCAACAGAGAAAGCAAACCTGACATGCCTTCCTGACCTGCAAGAACAGCTGCATAATACGTTTTTTGTTTGTCGGTTAAACCGGAAAACTTACCACGCATATCACCAACGATGGTGTCCAAAGATTTGAATGTACCATCTTGATTAGTAAGCACAATGCCGAGGTCTTTCATTGCATCAGCAACCTGGTCAGTAGGCTTAACCATTCTGGTAAGAACACCTCGTAAGCTTGTACCAGCCTGAGAACCTTTAATACCAGACTTTGACATTGCGGCCAATGCAGTGGTTACATCCTCAATGCTTAAACCCATAGAACCTGCAACAGGCGCAATATACTTAAAAGATTCACCAAGGTCGTCAATACCAATCGTACCGCTATTCGCGGCCTGAGTCAGTAAGTCAGCGACCTTTGTAGATTCTTTAGCTTCCAAACCAAAACCTGTAATGGCATCGGCAACAATTGTTGAAACAGCAGCTAATCCTTCACCAGATGCAGCCGCGGCGTTAAGAACACCACCCATACCATCAATTATTTGCTGGGAGCTCCAACCGGCCTTCGCCATTTCGGTCATTGCGGCAGCGACTTCATTCGCACTGAAAGCCGTACTGCCACCAAGTTCAACAGCCTTATTTTTTAAGGCCTCAAACTGGGTGCCTGTTGCGCCAGAAATGGCCTTGACCTCTGACATTCCTTTTTCAAAGTCCATCGCGACCTTGAGTCCGGCGGCGCCAATGCCTAATAAAGGAACAGTTACATTTTTGGTAAGAGTTGTTCCAACTGACGTTAATGTCTTACCAGCACCAGAAAGAGCAGCACCAATTCCTTTACTTTGTTTATTTGCTTCTTCATTTGCCTGATTTAATCCTGCCAAAAAGCCTGATATATCAAGGTCAAGATAACCTACCGCAGAACCAACATCAACAGCCACAGCTCTCACCTCCTTCGTTTATCTGTATTGTGCATAAATATCCTTGAAGGATTTATACTTCTTCTTGAACTGAGGTTCCTCACCTTTTTCAAGTTTACCAGTTATAAATGCACACGCTTCATCCAGGCAATAGGCTGTATAAGGGTCCGTAATATCAAGTAATGTGCTGGGACGAACCTTGTACACATTGGCTAATCCCAGCACATTTAATATTGATTTACTCCTTACGAAAGGACTCGATAGCCTTTACACCGGCCTGGGTGTAATTGAAAATCGCCATCATCTGGTCATCAGACAACTCGATGCCAGCATTCTTAATATCCTGCATAGACGGCTGAACAAGAGCTGCAGTGGCAATAATGTCCATGATATTGTACATATTACCAAGCATGTCCTTATTATCAGCATCCATCGCACTACCACCCTTGGAGAACAGCTCACCAGCAGCAGTCAGCAGGGAATTCGGAATCATGCCCTGCTTCGCAAGAACAAGCATACTCGGCCTACGAACACGAGCAACAAAAGGCTGCCCATCGCCAAAATCAGGGAAACGAACCACAGTACCTTGTGCATAAGACTGCAGTTCAGAAATAGTAGTGATGTGCATTACCTGGTCGCAATTTACAGGAGTAACCTGCTGAGGAGCAATAGCAATACCGAAATTATTACCGGCATTATTACGTGTAGACTGCATAGTCATAAACTCATTCATATTCATGTTATCCATGATTCTCACTTTTCCTTTCACTTAATTACGCAGTCAGAGTAGGAAGCTCGGCCACATAACTAATGTCGTAGGGAGCCTCACCAGTCTTAGGCGCAGAATTGATAGTGTACTCAGGCGCACGGAAAGCACCATCCTCAGAACCGAATGCAACAGGAACACCCTGGCAGTTCGGATAAGTAATCTTTTCATACTGAACAATCTGACCAGAAGCATCATACTGAGCAGAATAAGCGTTCAGCTTAAAGACCTTGCCCTTATCAGCAGAGCCGGCAACAGGGGGAGTATAACCAATAATCTTGGTCGGGGTCCCAGAGTCATACTTAATAGTGCCACCCTGAAGAATCATAACCAACTCAGGATTAAACACGTTGTCGGTAAGAGTAATCTCGTTACCAGTTAGCGTGCTAACCTTCGGCTTCTGAGCGCGAAGGATACCCTTCACAACCAGCTTAACAGCTTCCTGCTCTTCAATCTGAGGCTCCACAGCAATAGAGTTTGCAGTATCAAAACCAAATTCGCCATCTTCAGTCTCAATAGTAACAAGGCAAACGTCAATAGTTGCAATTTCAGCCTTAGCCTTCTTAATATTACCAGCCATCGCACTTTACCTCCTTAAAGTTTCTTATAATTTTTGTACTCAATACTTACCATATGAGCCTTTAAGCTATCATCATAATAGCTTGGAGTTTGACTACCATAAGGTAGAATCATAGGCTCCAACTCCTTCATAGAGCTTTTAACTCTTTGAACAAATGTCTCAAGGGAACTGTACTTGTCCTTAGGCACGTAGCATAAGACCGCATACAAGTCAACATTGGTTGAAAAGCTTAAATGCTTGGAAGAACCATCGTTCTTCACAACCAGATATTCAGAGGTACATTCGCCAGTTTTCATGCCGGGAGAATACACGTCATACCCTTGATTTTTTAGACACATGAAAATATCTTGCCATCTTGATCCTTCATATTTGAATGTATTCGCGTTAATCATACCATGCACCTCACAACTTCAGTTTGGACATTATGTCGCCCAAATCGGAAACGATTCTCGGTCCTTCCTGTCTAATGGTTGGTGCGATAATGGCATAATTTGCGCCATGAGCTAATTCCAACCAGATACCATAGTCAACGCCATGGGCTAACGTAATTCGTACAACATTCTTACTAGGTTGCGAAACTTTAGCATTTAGCATCGCTTTAGCCATACCAGTTCTATCAGTCCAAGGCCGATTTTGCTTCATTTTGCCTTCCAATTCGCTTGCCTTGGTGGCCGCATACATTAAAATAAGAGCGCCAAGCTTTGTGGACATCTTATCCAAATTTTTCTTTAGCGTACTTGAATTATAATCAAGCTGGAACGCCACCGTCAATCACCTCCAACGAAACATCAGAGATGAGATTCCATTCTTGAATATTGGCAACGCCGGTCACTTTAAAAGTTCTGGCATTGATTTTGACAATGTCACCAACCTGCAAAACTAAAGAAGCGGTATCTTCATACAAGCATAAAATCATCGGAACTTTCTTAGTACGAACTTGGGTAGTGTCACCAGTCGTAATCTGAACACTACTATTCTGCTCATGGTATAAACCCTTAAGCATGCCCACAGGCGTTAATTCCCCGACAGGCTCACCAAATTTGTTCTTTCCAGCCCTTTTAAACTCGTAATCAATACCGCTTCTTTTTAGTTCCCTTTTAATTTTATATGCCTCAAACTTTGTGTTAATCACCTAATCACCCTCCAACCATTATACCGGAGTTGAAAGGTTTATAACGTGAGGCAAGACGCTTAAAGTAAGCCGAAGTGTCCTGAGTGGATAAACCACTGACGGAGATTGTTGAATCTTCGGACTTGATTATAAGCATCTCATAGATGGTTGCATCTACATTGCCATTATTCTTATCCAGATAATACTGAAAGTCATCATTCTCAAAGTAAGGAGACTGAGCTTCTCGTATTTCCTTCTTAATTCTTTCAATATCCGTCATTGGCTCACCTCTTACTCCTGAGAATCAGCTTCGATAAAACCCTTAATGATTTCCTTCGCCTCATTGGCATTCTTAGTGCCAGTGATGTCGATTTCCTTAAGAGCTGCGAAACGCTTCACTTCTTCCTTATTCCACTGAGAAATAGGCTTCTCGATGATTTCATCAAGGAACTTTTCATCCTCAGTCTTTTCGGGAGCATCAGCAATTTCTTCAACCGAAGCAGTCTTCTCATTGACAATGGTGTACCCCTGACGGGAGTAAATCCCGTCAAAGGCACCACGAGTCACTACAAATTCATTCGTACCGTTCGTAATCTTGACCATGATTCTTCACCCCTTAAGCTGCAGTGGTGTCCAGAATGTAGACCTGGTCAGCAGCTTCGAAGGAAGGCAGGCAAATCATGGAAACGATAGTCTCAACCTGAACAGGGTCAGCCTTCTGAACGGTAGTAACGGCAACACCGGTATCAGTAATAGAAACATTCGCAACAGAACCAGACATCAGGTCAGACTCTGCAGGAGTAGTACCGAACCAAGTCTTACCCAGGTCACCATCAGGGAACATAACGAAAGTGTTTTCAGGCATGAACTTAACAGTCTGCTCGTTCTCGTCCTTATAACGCTTGTCGTTAACAACAACCTCGATTTCCAGCTCATCCTGAATGTACTGACGAAGCTGCTTGTCGGAAACCGCACCTGCACCATTGGTCAGGACAAAGATGGCCTTCTTAATCTTCTCGTTGTTGCGGATATCACGCCAAGTCTTACCATCACACATAGCACGAGTGATGACAGCACCGGTCTCGTCCTGAATGGCTTCCTTGGCAACACGGATATCTTCAATCGGGTCAGCAGTAGTGTGGTTAGACCAAGCAACAGACGCATTACCCTTATGAGACACACCATAATCGAAAGTGAAAGCCTGGCCATTGGCGGTCATAGAAACAATACCAGTAGTCAGAGCCATCATACGCATGCGTTCACGAGAAGCACGAGCGCCACGCAGCAGACGAGTCTCATCGTCAAAAATCTTGTTCATAACAGAATCGATGTAAGCCTGATTGCCAGTTTCCAGAACCAGGTTCAGCTCCTGACGCAGCTCCTCATCGATATAAGTAGATTCCTTAAAATAAGGCATCTCAGCAGTCAGCTTTTCGAAGCCAATGCGCGCACGAGGAATAGCATGCACATCAAACGCGGAAGTCTTAAGGACAACAGGCAGACCCTTGGAGCCCTTAATCCACTTCAGGGAAATACCACGCTTCTTATCATCAGGGAACAGTTCCTCACCAGGATACGGAGCTTCGTCCTGAACAAGTTCTTCCCAATAGGCAGTCAGTTCGGTAGACTGCAGTAAATCAAAAATAGTCATTTTACATTCCTCCTTATCTTAGGCCTTCAGGAAAGTAATCAGAGCAGAACGATCAGCAGCGCCAAGAGCGGTAGTAATCTTGGTAGCCACATCGGTGTCCACACGATTCACATTCACAAAACCAAAAATCAGTGCAGTACCATTGGCATTGCCATCGGTAACATCAACATCATGAAGCAGAACAGCATTCAGGGCAACAGTGCCGGAAGCCGCCTGCGCAGCCGTCTGCAGATTCATCAGGTCAACCTTGATAGGAGTACCCGCCTTGGCGATTTTCTTAGAACCAACAGCCACACCAAGAGACTGAGGGACAATGCAACCAACAGAGGCCTGTAAATCAACATTGGCCAGAATCTGCTTGGTTGCGGCATAAGTAGACTTTGCAACACCACTACGATTAAGCATATCACATTACCTCCTAATTATTTGTTATTACCCCAATAAGAAGACTTCTTACCGGTTTTACGCTGTGCAGCAAGACGAGCACCCAGGCCCTTGTTTTCTTCGCCCTTCTTCTCCTTATCGGAGTTCTTGATAGAAGAACCAGTTCCCTTCTGACCAGCCTTACCCTTAGTATCCTTGTTCTTATCGTCTTCCTCGGAAGACTCACCAAACCAAACAGGATACTTAGTCTTGAATTCACCAATAATCGTCTTCAGGTCAGAATCCTCAGTCATCTTAGCAAGTGCAAGAGTTACGACATCATCAACATACTGAGTCTTAACACCAAGCATCATTGCCTCAGCCTTGGCTTCGGCGACCTGAGCACGCTTTTCGGCTTCATTCATCTTAGTCTGATTTTCAGTTTCCTTTTCAGAGGCCTTCTGTTCATCAGTCTTCTGACTATCAATCAACGCTTTTACCATTGCGATAGCCTTAGTATCCTTAGGGTCAATACCCAGTTCCTTATAAGCAGCATTACGACCCTGATTCTTCTCACGGGTCATCATACGAGTTACCTGGTCCTGAGTAAAGGTCTTGTTAGACTTAGAACCCTTATCATTGCCGGACTTATCATCGCCGGACTTTCCAGAATCGTCCTCGTTATCGTTCTGGTCCTCAACGTCCTTGTTCTCTTCAATTTCCTTGTCGTCGAGATTAGTATCCTTATTCTTCTCTTCAGCCATTTTATTTTCCTCCAGTTCCGTGATTCTCACGGTAGATACTTAATAATTTTTTCTTCACGATTGTTTTCAGATTCCACAAAGACAAATGTGCCAGGAAATGCCTTATTAACAGCATCCACATATTCCACCAAGCGTTTATGCTTTTTAGTAATCATAGAGTGCAGCATATCAGACATTTCACCGTTACGCCTACCATTGTACTTTTGTATCCTCTTCTTGGTTTTTTCAAGGTCCTCTTTTAGCTCATAATAACGTTTATCCTGAATAGATACACGGTAAATCTTATTACACTTAGGACATGCAAAATAAACCAAAATGACAGAAACGCCGTATAACTCAACGGTGGCTTCATTTATTCCTACGGCATTTAAGAAAAACTCATGTTCACATTTATCGCATTTAATAAGTACATCATTATTCACCATACTGAAAACCTCAGCTCTGAATAAGATTCCGTTTCGTTGCTGCGAATCAACTTACCGGTATATTTTTTCATGAGATTCATCCTGTAGGCAGACAGGTTCTGTCGAGCTTTCTTAAACTTGGCCGATTGTTTTTTAGAGATGTTTTCACCCTTACGCTTCTTAATAGTCAAATCAAGGAACATCCTCTTAACTCTTTCAAGTTCACCAAGAGAGAATGCATCATCAATCTGAACATAGTGGCGCCTACCACAACTTGGGCAATCGTAATATGTAAGAAATATTGATTCGCCATTGACGCTAAATCCTTTTTTATGCGTTAAAGAATTTGGAGCTTCACCTGAACCAATAGGAAACTTGTTTTTGCAGTCTTCGCACTCAAACATCAACTTAAACGGTTCCATTTTATTCCTCCTTAATTCTCTACATTAACAGGAACAACATAGCTTTCGTGTCCCTTAAAATCATATTCTTCACGATAGTAACCACGGAAAGTGATTCTACCGGTAGGCTTCAACCCAAAATCAGAACGGAACATCACTTCACAATCTGAGTTGAAATACTCTTCAGGCTCCCCATAAATATAGGAACAAGACATCCAATCCGTACAGCCCTTATTATTGGTTACCTCAATATTATAACCTCTCAAAAGACCAGGCTTGACACCAAAATCCTGAAAATCCTTGGCAGTAGGCCAAATAGAAGAAGCCTTAATGTATTCAGTAGCCTTAAACATGATTTTGTCCTCCTAGACACTTAATATTAGGTTTTTACCTGGG
>UZAT01568146.1_pt1 | contig 12274 bp, 14 predicted proteins | sample 2160861 | NCBI WGS metagenome assembly UZAT01 (sample SAMEA5138306, study PRJEB28736) | viral metagenome | reverse complement strand
TACCATCCATGTCCATTCCCCATTCGCTATATCACACGCTTGCTATATACCTCATGCGTTATCAGGTCACACGATGCGACATATCAACCACTCGAACACGCCGTCGAACATCGGAACAGAACACGCCAAACCACCCGAACAGAACACCGAACACACGGCACGAAACACTAGAAGACCAGAACATGAGAGAACAATAGAAGGCTATAGAAGACTGTAGATATCTATGGATAGAACATCACAGTCCGGCCCGACTCGCCGAGTCGCCCGGAGATCCGTCGCCAGGAGGCCCGGCACTGGTCCCGGCGCCCTCATTGACGTGTTACAAAACGCCCCGACTTTTCCGTTTACAAACGCAACGGCATCTGCCATACTGGAGGTCCGGCCAGGAATCCGCCCGGCCGGGGAGTAGAGGGGATTTGAGATGGGAAAGAAGATCTATACGACCTATGTGAACGTCGTTCTACGATGCGGTACGACCACGTCGGGCCCGGTTGGGTCCTTCGAGTTTGACCACACCGAGGATGCAGTGACGTTCGCATCCGACATCCTGAGGCGTCTTGACATCGTTCTTCTGGGGATTGAGGAGCTGGCAGGCGTCCACTACGACCATACCATGCGAGACTACATCAACATCCACATTGACCTCTGCCACACCTACGACTTCGACTCTGTCTGGCCTGCCGTCTCCAACGTCTGTCAGATCTCGCAGGCGTTCGAGCGTGGCATCTCTGCTTCATCTGTCGTCGAGTTCCCGTATGGATACTAGGAGGGCATGATGAGGCTCTGTAAGGTCGGCAACGACACGTTCACCTGGAACGGCACGGTCTTGACGTTGGTCCGCAAGGTCAACGGCAAATACGTGCCGACTGGCAAGTACGTTCCCGAGAAGGACGAGTTTCTCGGCATGGACGACGAGACCCGGGCAAATGCCCTTGTGGCCTATTCGATGTTCTCGGTCATCCCTCCGCAGATCTCGATTCAGACCGTTTAGACGATTAGACGTTTCACGTGAAACATTCGAGGGCCCGGCACGATGTGCCGGGCCCTTTCTATTGCAACGTGTAATTCGGGTTGTCGGTCCACGATGTGTAGACGCTGCCTGACTGTGGCGTGGTCACGCTGATGCCCTGTCCGTTCAGGTCTGACGCGATCTGGAGCACGGCATTGTAGAGGTTGAGGAGCTGCTGGCCGTTGTTGCCGATGGCATTGCGTCCCAGGGTGTTGATGTAGCCGACGATGGTGTCAAGGCCCGTCTGGAGGTCCTGCTTGTCGATGTCCGAGCCGTGGATCATCTCCAGCGTGAGCGAGTCAAACAGGTTGCTATACACCCACACGTCGCGCACGACATACCAGAGCTGGAGGCCACTTGTGATGGTGATGGTCTGCCCGGCGGTCTCGATGTCGTGGACGTTCTGGGGGGTCTCGACTCGAAAAAACCGGTTGTCGTTGAAGTAGATGAAGCCGTCATCCTCCACGGTGGCGAAATAGTAGGCCGTGTCGTTGTCGGCCGTGGCCTCGATGAGGCAGTTGAACGGGGTTGTTGGTGTCGGCATCCTAGTAGCTCCTTCCGAAAACGTCATGGACCATCATGTTCTTTATCCTGATGGACTCGTAGCGGATCCATCCGTTCTCGTACCCCTGCCTGAGCCTGGCGAAGAACGAGTTTCCCCTCCCCTTCAGGAGCATCGTGTTCGGCTGCTGGTCGTCGGTCGTGGCGCTGATCTGGATGGGGTACTCGACGTTGACGTTTGTCGAGACGTAGTAGAGTCCCTGGAGGGAGTCGAACCACACGCCATACCAGGTGCCACGACAACGCATTGACAGCCAGTACTTTGCCCGCTTGGTCTTGCGTTCCACGAATCGCGTGTCGTCCAGTAACCACTCGTTGTCATAGGCATAGGCCTCGTACTCGGAGTCCGCCAGCATCTGGCCGAAGCGCGTGCCCTTCTTGATCTGTGCCAGCTCCGGGTTTGCGACGCTCTGGACGAGCATGTCCCGCGTGGGCCCGAAGCGCTGTATGTCACCGTTCGCCGGCGGTCTCAGGCCGTATTCCGCGAAGTAGGGATTGGATATGGTGACCGCGTTCGAGAGGAACCAGACGCGGACGTCGGGGCGGTCGGGGTCGTTGCCCGGTCGAGCTATCGTCTCATAGGCATCCTGGAACTTTCGCACCTCGTCCGGCAGGTAGTGGTAGGTCCTCGTGTTGTCGATGATGAACTCGTCGAATATGATCTCTCGGACGAGCGGGAAGGCCTGTGACTTCAGGATCGTCGAGGTCGACAATGGCATCCCGTATCCCATCACCTCGCCGTCGCAGGTGAGGACGTTACCGGCCGCCCTCAGCTCGTGGTCGGGAAACTCCACCCTCACGGCATCGAACAGGCGCCCGTGCTGGGCGCTCGTGAGCTCCTTGAGTTCCGTCTTCATCCTTCGGACGTACATGAACTGCCATCTGCGGGACTTCGGGCTCTTGAGGAACCTACCCACGTTTCGCTTGAGGGCGCCGTATGTCTTTCCTGCGCCTCTCATGCCTATGATGAAGTTGAACAGGCAGTTGTAGGACGCCGTTCTGTCGGGGTCCCACCATATGCCCTTGTCGTGCTGTGCCATGTCATCACCTATGGAGTGCGCCGCCCGGGTTGCCCTTTGAGGGCCCGGGCGGCGCGAGAGGATTGCGGCGTCTCCCACGAGGATCGCAACGGAGTCCACCATCTCCACCAGGTGCCGGAGCGTGTTCCAGCTCTGGGGTCGGCCTTGCCTGGAAGCGGTCGACTGCGTGGGTGCCTGCGCCCTACATTATATCAGGAGTCTGATGAGACAGCTCCCGTTGGGTACGTGGAACTGCGGCATGTCGCGGCCGGTCGCCTGGAGGTGCATGAACTTCAGCGTCTCCTGCTGCTCCGCCGTCTGGATCTGGATGAGGTGGCCGCCGTCGTAGAGCCACATGTGGTCGTTGCCGTCCATGGAGATGATGCACGTCATGTTGCCTCCCTCGTCCGTCGGCACCGGTGCCGACGGACTCACGTCAGGTTTGCGGATGACCCAGTCCCAGTCGAACGTCAGCGGCCGTACCACCGTCTCGCCGCCGTCCTGGTCGCCGGGCGTCGTGCCCTCGTAGCCCGCGTCGTGGTGCTCGTCGCGCAGGGCCTCGGCCTGCATGCCGTCGCCTATGTAGAGGGCCGTGTGCCCCTTCCTCAGGAGCACGTCGTTTCTCTCGAGCGCCACGAAGCCGGCGTTTGCGTCGATGACCTCCCAGCCGAGGGCCCGGAAGTAGTCGATCATGGTCGCCGTCGAGAAGCCCGGATTCTCGTCCAGGTAGCCGCCCCAATGGAGCCACGTCCCGACGCCATACGAGCAGTCGGTCTCGGCGGTGCCGGCACGCAGGCGCTCGAACGTCAGCCAGTCACGGTGCGGCTGGCTGTAGCCGCAGCTATAGACGGCGCAGGTGCAATACGCGAAGTCTGCGGGATCGTTGCAGTCCTCGAGTCTGTGAGCCCATCCCATGCTAGGGGTTCCTTATCTCGTTGTTCCAGGCTATCACGTCGGTGTTCTCAATCAGCGCGCCGGAGTTCTCGGGGCCTTCCTCGATCGCCCTCGTGTCGAAGCTGCAGCCGCACACCGTCATCACGCTTATGTCCGTCGATGCCCCATACCACGAGAACCTCACATGGCCGTTCTTGAAGTAGCAGTCGCGGATGTTTACGAACGACTGCATGCCAGCGTTGACCGTGTTGTGCCAACTCACGATGCCGATGGTGTTGCCCTCGGCGGTGTCACTCTCGAAGACGCATCCCTCGACGTCAATCAGGCCGTGCGTTCCCAGACCGCCGCCGATGCATTGCGGATAGCCTGCGCCGGTGTCGTTGTGGTGAAGGTAGCAGTCCTTGTACACATGATGGTATGGTGGCGTGCTGTGTCCCATGTCATCGTGTATCGTGTATCGGCAATTCTCGCTGTAGGCGTGCAAGCCTAACACCTCGAAGTCGCCGTCTCCGACGTTGAAGAGGCTGTACATGTTCTGCGCCGCGGCAGAGGCGGTGGACGGAAGCACGCACCTCACCAGGGAACCCGACTCGAAATAGTATTTGCAGCCGTGTCCGAGTTGCGTGCCCTGGGCGCTGAACGACTCGTCCTCAAAATAGCCGGAGCCGTGCAGCGCCTGCTCAGCGGCGACGATGTCGTAGGTTCCGGCCCTCACTATGACGTCGGTGTTGCCGGTGCCATATGCGGCATTGAGTCCGCTCACGATGTTCGTGTAGTCGCCGCCGCTCGGCGCTATGGTTATGGTGTTGCGATGCTCGAACAACACGCTCCAGTCATGCCACGCATTGCCGAAGTACGCGCGGACTGCACGCTTTCCGGTCTCCGGCTCCCACATGACCTGACGTCTCGCGCCGGTCTGCCCCCACGTGTACATGATGGCGGTGGGGTAGCCGAAGGCGGTGGGGTAGTCCGCCTGGTGGCCCGAGGAGCTCTGGGAGACGATGTAGATGCTGTTCAGCTTGGCGTCGGCGAGCGTGGGGAGCAGTGTCTGGTAGTTGCCCGCGTTCGTGGACGCCTGGTACGTCATGATGACGTCGTCAAGGGCTGATGCCAGCTTCTGACGCGTGATGGCGCCGTCGGGGATTTGCTCGATCACGCTCCAGTCATGCCACGCATTGCCGAAGTACGCGCGGACTGCACGCTTTCCGACTACTGGGTCGTACATAATTTGGCTTCTGTAGCCTGAGAAACCCCACGTGAACATGAGAGCGGTGGGGTAGCCGAAGGCGGTGGGGTAGTCCGCCTGGTGGCCCGAGGAACTTTGTGATAGTACGTAAACACTGTTCAGCTTGGCGTCTGCGAGCGTGGGGAGCAGGGTCTGATAGTTACCAGCATTTGTGGAAGCCTGGTACGTCATGATGACGTCGTCAAGGGATGATGCCAGCTTCTGACGGGTGATGGCGCCATCCTGAACCGTGGTGGTCGCCTCGGGATGGTCGGCAAGCCATTCGGTGATGACGGCCTCGGCCTGCGCGTCCGAGGGGACGACGGGGTCCACCCATCTCGTCTGCCCGTCTGCGAGCGTCGACAGGACCTGCCCGAGCGTGCCGAACTTCGGATAGTGCAATGGGTCGGGGAATGGAACGTAGTCATCGGTCACCTGATCGCGCAGGGTGTCAATGGCATCATATGCACCATTGATCCTGTCATCATAACTCAGCACCTCCTGACGGTACTGTTCCACCTGGGCATTGAAGCGGTAGGTCTCGACCCAGTAGGCGGTGTCGGTGATCTGGATCCCGTTGGGCACGTAGCGTCTCGAGACGTATGACACGCCCTCGTGCATCACGACGGTGAGCGGCTCATAGGGCGCCCCATCGTCCCACTCGACGGTGTCCTCCCCGGCACGGCCGAAGATCGGCACGTAGCGGGCCCCGACATACTGCCGGGCTCCGACGACGTCGAAGAACTCTTGTAGGAACTGCTCTATCTCCTGCGGTGTGAAATCAGCCAAAGTGCGCCCCCTCGCTCATTGCGTTTGCCTTGTCCATGCTCTTTGCGAGCTCCGTGATGGCGTTCGTCAGCTCCATCATCGACGTGTTGATGGTGTCCTTCAGCTGCGCCATCGTCGTGTTGATCATCCAGAACAGTGCCCCGCAGGCCACTATCGGAAATCCAACGGATGAGATTACCTGGGTGATCTCCTGTACTCCTTCCATCATGCACCCCCTATCAGTACGTTATCGTCAGCGACCCGAAGTTCGGATCGTCGTAGTCAACGATGGTGCCGAAGACCATGGCCCACTTCTGGGGTATGGTCGCCTCGAAGTACCCATCGTCCGTCAGCCCGAAGAAGACCATGTGACTCCCGAGCGCCAGCGCCTCCTCGACGTTCTCACGCAGCCACGCCTGCGCGAACTGGTCGAAGTCGTCGCGATAGCCTCCCGCGATGAAGTCCTCGACCATCTGCGTGAGCTGCGCCATGACGCCGTCCTGCGCCTCCTGCCAGTCGTTCAGGTTGGCGAGGCTCGCCACGACCTCGTCGAGCTTGTGCTGCACCTTGGCGAGCACCTCGTAGTAGCTCAGGGAATCGTCGTATACGGCCGGCAGCACCCTCTGGACCGCATAGGCCAGGAGCGGCCGCACGACCTGCGGGACATAGCCGATGTCAGTGTTCACGATGTCCATGCCTATCACCTCCACCTCAAGTATACGTTTACTCCCAGAGTCCCATGAACAGTTTGTCCAAAGACGCTATGACCTGCATGTCGACGTTGATGAAGGTCTTGCGGTACTCCTCCAGGAGGCGTGACGGGCTCGTGCCCTGGTATCCGCTCCCTGTGTGGTCCTTGGTCGTGTCGGTCCCTATGGTGCGCGTGTCGCCCGTCTCGATGCCTTCGGTGGTCGACGTCGTGCCCTCGGTCGTGATGGTCTCGCCATGGCTCAGCGTCGTGGTGTCGGAGCCGCCCGTCTCGGTCTCCACGGTGTCGGAGCCACCGTGCACCCGCTCCGTGACGTCCTCGCCGGTGTGCGCGTGCTCTGTGACGTCGGTCCCGCTCGTGGCCACATTTTGCGTCTCGGTGTCCGAGCCCCCGAACGTCACGTTCGTGGTTCCGCCATAGGTGGTCGTGCCGGCACGCTGTCCCTCGCGCTCCGTATAGGTGGCCTCCGTCGCATAGGTGCCGTTCTCGATCGCGCCGGTGGGTATCTGGTTCATGGGCGTGTCCGAGCGGATCTCGCGCTCCTTGGTCGCGCCCTCGAGGATCTGGTCAGAGCCGCCGTTGACGGTCGCCTCGGTGCGCCCGTATGCGGTGGTGTCGGTCGTGTCCTGCACACGCCCGTAGTCGGCGGTGTCGGTGAGCACGTGCCCATGCTCGAGCGTCTCGGTCTCGGTGTGGCCGTGTGTCGTGGTCTCGGTCCTGGTGGCGCCCTTGGCCGCCTCGGTCACGTCGTCGCCCGCGTGGGTCTCGGTCGTGCTGCTCGAGCCCGTGCCGGTCTTGGACGTGGTGCCGGTGCCGGTCTCCTCCGTCGCCAGGTTGAAGACGTCCCTATACGTGTAGCGGACGTTGGTGATGGGGTCGACTATCAGGTTCAGTGATTCGTAGAGCTGGTTGAAGTAGGGCATGTTCTCGCGCATGGTCGCATCCATGTACCAGCGGAACCTGGCGACGGTCTCCTGGCCTATCTCCCGAAAGTAGAAGTGGCGGATTATCTTGTCGTTCAGGCTCTGCCGGTAGGACTCGTCGAAGATTGGATAGGCGTCGAGCCCGAGCGTGGCATAGGCCACCGTGAAGTCGTCCGGGCCGACGTGTGCGTCCTGCTGCCGCTGCTCCACGATGGAGCGCAGGAGCGTCGTGTAGAGCGCCATTACTCTCCCTCCCTTGTGTCAGTCTCACCCTCGAGTGGAACCATGGGGTTGTCGAGGTCGGTCGTGGTTATGTAGGTGCCGCCGCGATACCTCACGCTCACGTCGAGCCCGAAGATGCGGTTTATCTCCTCGCACGCCTCCTGGCGGGCGCAGAGGCGCGAGAAGCGCAGGGCCTCCGTGCCGCCCATGGCCCCGGTGACCTCCGATGAGACGAGCCGCTCCCGCTTCTCCGGTGGCACGCTCTCCACGCCCGCGAACTGCAACGCCTCGGCTATGTAGCGCTGCTTGAGGACGTCGAGGTCGAGCGCCACCAGCTCGGATGAGAGGTCGAGGACCTCGAGGTCCTTTAGGTCGACCGACTTGTCGGCCAGTATCGTGTAGACGTTTCCGTCGTACTGCATCGCTATGTTCTTCCAGGTGAGTCTCTGGCGGTCGTCGCATCTGATGACCTTGGTGGTCTTCTGCGCCATGACGTTGACGTCGATGGTGCGGTCGAGCTCAGCGATGCGCCGGGCGTACATCTCGTATGTGAAGATCTCCGGGGTCCTCAGCTGGTTGTGGAACATGATCACGCTGTTGGTCTCGTCCAGATCCTTCTGGAAGCCCTGCGGCGCGTAGACCCTGCGCTCGTTGGGGATGTCGTAGAGGTCCCACTCACCGTAGGCGACGCCCTCGAGGACGGCGTAGCCCTCCGGGGCCCGCTTGCCGGTGTCGTCCTTTAGCGCCTCGTCGTAGAAGAAGATGGCATAGCCCCTTGTCAAGAGCCACATCTCAAGCTGCCGTTGGTCGATACCCGCCGGCAGTCCCTCCCACTCGTAGACGGAGAGCGCGATGTTCAGGAACTTGTAGAGCCATGCATCATATGTTGCCTGATTGAGAATGACGTTCTCGTTCTCCTTGTGTCGCTCAAGGCCGCGCTTCCAGGGGAACCACGGCGTAAGCGCTCGCAGTCCAAGCATCTAAACCACCCCATTCGAAAGTGAATAGTTCCCTATGTCGGTCGTGTGCCAGAACGTCACACCCCTATCGAGTGTGGCGTTCATCAGGGCGAGGCGGTCGGCCGGTATGGTGCCGCCCATGTTCGCGCCCTCGGTCCGCACGTGGTTCCAGGACGGGCGGCTCGTGAGTGTCGGCGTCTTGACCAAGTCTATCTCGTAGCCGAAGACGTCAAAGAAGCTGTCCAACCTTCGGGCGCTCTCCTGCGTCAGGCCGTGCGCGATGAAGCCGCCCTCGTTGCGACCGATGCCCTGCAACGAGTTGCCCGAGGGCGTGCCCACGCGGTGTGCGGGCGTCTTCGACTGTACCGTTATCTCGTTCTTGACGTCCGCCTGGTCCCGCATGCCGGATGCGATGCTGTGGATGCCTCCGCCTGCCGAGGCTGCGGCGACGGTGCCGAGGCTCTCGCCCAGGAGAGCCGGGCCGACCGGCGTGAAGGCGAGCACGAGCCCACCGAGGAGCATGCCGGCACCAAGCACGGTCTGCGCGACGCCCACGTCCGTCTTGAGCTGCAACGAGGACGAGTTCTGGGCGAGCCAGTTCTGGTACCCGTTGTACGTCCACGAGCATTGTGGGTTCTGGGCGATGGGCATGGAGTGGCTTGGGTCGATGCTCTGCCCCTGGTATTGGAGCATCGTGAAGAAGAGGGCGCTGGTCGGGTCGAGTCCCTGCGCGAAGCGATAGCGCACCTGCCCGTAGCTGTTGCAGTCCTCGTACTTTATGTCCATCTCTGAGCCGCTGAAGTCGGTGATCGTGGCGTAGCAGTATGGGTACGTGAGGACCTTCTTGTTACGTGGCGTGTAGCCCCCTGCCGCGTATGCCGGGGCATTGAACGCCCCGTCGACGCTCGTCCCGTAGGACGTCACCCTGTGGTTGGCGTCGGTCGTCATCAACGCGCCCGGAACCATGTAGAGGCAACAGACGCTCTCGGCCGCACCGCAGAGGTTCAGGTTGTCGAGGAAGTTCCCCAGCGCCGTCAGCTCCGAGTTGGTGAAGCCGAAGTAGGCGGCACCGCTGTAGATCGTGTTGTACATCCCGCCCGATACCGGCTCGGAGCCCAGGAAGTCGTCGGGCCCATGGGGCGCGAAGTAGTCCGTCGACTGGTTGGCCTTGAGCTTCGGCACGGCGTTGGTGCCGACGATGATGGAGTTATAGGTCAAGTCGTTGAACTCTTGGACTGTCAAGGTCACGCCCTCGAGGGCGATGTTTGGTTCCGGTGCCCTCCACTCGCCCGGCGTGTCGGTGGCGACGTGCTCGCGCCTGACCAGACAGGGCTTGAGTTGCAGGTACTCGCCCCAGGTATGCCAAACGTCCTCCTCGAGGTGAAGGAGGGAGGTCGAGTTGTTGACGAAGGTCACGGTGTTGACGAAGGCGAAGTACCACTTGCCCTGGTTCTGGTAGCCGCAATAGTTGATGCCGACAATGTCGTCGGCATTGTAGGGAACGCGGATGTCCGTCGACTCGCGGATGTAGGTGTACCCGGTCGTCGACATGAGCAGGAACGTCGAGACGATGGAAGCTGGCGCCATCATCCCCTCATACCAGACGTTGGAGTAGCTGGACGTCCATGGGACGTCCCCCAGGTAGACCACTCCCTGTGGTGCTATCACATGATCACCCCCAGATGGACAAAGGGCCGGCCCTGATGGACCGGCCCCAGGAGGAAGAAAGGACAAAGGACGTTACGAGCCAACGGTTACGGTGGCAGATGCGGACTTGGTTGGGTCCTGGGTCGATGTCGCCGTGACGGTCAGGCTCGATGCAGTCTCCCCGGCCGCGACGGTGAGCACGCCGGAGCTCGACACGCTCGTGCCGGCGCCCCCGCCCGTCACGGTCCACGTCACCGTCTCGGCATAGTCGCCAGAGCCTGCGACCGTCGCCGTGAACGACTTGGTGGCGCCTGCCGCCACCGTGGCCGTCGTGGGCGAGATGGTCACGCCCGAGACGATGCCGTTGCCCACGACGGTGATGGTCTCGGTGTCGTAGACGGTCGGGTCGCCGATCGACGTGGCTTTGAGGGTGAGCGTGGATGCCGTCTCGTTCGAGGCGACGCGCAGCGTGCCGCCCATGATGTAGGTGCCGCTCTCCTGCTGGCCGGTGAGCGACCAGGTGACGGCACCGTTGTAGGTGCCGGTACCCGCGACCGTCGCCGCGTACTGTGTAGAACGACCACGGCCGACCGACGTCGCGGGCGTGTCACCGGTCGCGCCCACGATCGTGACGCCCGTCACGGTGAAGGTGTCCTTCGTGAACACGATCGCCTGCGCGAAGGGCGAGATGGAGAAGGTCTTCCAGGCATGCAACCAGTAGTTGTAATACAGGCCTTGGCCGTTATTTATCGATTCGAACTCCTGGAGGTTGTCGTAGACCATGAAGAGGTTGCGCTCGCACACGACGGCGCCGACGCCCCCGAGGACGGCAAGCTCGTCAGAGGTGAAGGGCGCATAGTCGGGGTCCTTCTCGAACAGAAGCGCCAAGCGTGCGGTGTCGTGGTTGGCCCATCCGTCGATGTAGACGCGGCGCCCCGTGAAGGTGGCGCGGTCCATGTTGAACGCGGCCGCCAGGACGTTGACGTCGATGCGGGCGTCCAGGTAGGTGTCGACGAAGCAGTACACGTCGGTCGATGCGTTCATCACGCCGGCCGCGTTGTACTTGGGCGACAGGAAGCGCATGTTGTTGACGGTGCCACGAACGGCGGCGATGAGGTCGCCGAGATTCGAGTTCGAGGTGAAGTCCGCGACCTTGTAGCCGCCGATGCCGCCATTGAGGATGGCACGGCACAGCATGTACTTCATGCAGATGTACTCGTCATAGTTCATCGCCGTATAGAGGCTGTCGATGATCCTGGTGACTAGGTCGGAGATGCCGCCCCAGGAGAGGAACGCGGTTCTCAGCTCCTGCTGGCTGATCGAGACCTTGTAGAACTTCTGCGAGTTCATGGAGTGGAACGTCGCGCGGACGTCGGGGAACTCGCGCCTGAAGACGTGCTTCTCGGCCGTGTCGGGGTCGAAGTCGAACGGTCGGGCGATGTTTACGTAGACCTCCTCGATGGTCTCGCCGAGGTCGAGCTTGCCCCTCTTGAAGTCGCGCCACTCGTTGTCCCAGGTGCGCGAGGTCACGAGGACCATGACGATGCGGTTGATCAGCACGTCCACGAAATGATTGCGGGTCGCCTGGTACTCGGTGACGTAGCGGCCGATGGCGTGCAGGCCGTTGGTACTGGTGTCTTGCAAGACGATCATATGGCTAGTCCTCCACTCTCGCGGCAACGCCGGCATCTACGAGCGCCTGCTCGAGCGCCGGGTCCTTCATGTCGTTTATCAGGGCCTCCAAGGTCTTGACAGGGTCGAGCACCTTGTCCTTGGCCTCAAGTACCTCCTTGCTTGGCTTGCGTGGCATGCTGCACCTCCTATGCGAACAGTGACGCGATGGTCGCGCCGAATGGCTTTGTCTCCGGCTCGTCCTCCGTATCGGGCTCCTGCCGGTTCTTGCCGTCGAGAATCGCCTGCGCGTACTTTGCCCGGGCTTCCCGGGCCTCCTTGCGTGCCTCCTCGATCTGCGTGAGCGCCTCGTCGCGCTGGCCGTTGGATGCCGCCAGCTCGTCCGCGAGCGCATCATAGTGCTCCTTGCTGACGACGTCCGCCGCCTCGAGCCCATCCGGCAGCTCGTCGTAATAGACATAGGGCATGGTCTCTCCTCCTCCTTCAAAGTGCCGACGACTTCATAATAGACAATGTTTCGACAATCTCATCCATTGTTTTCGACTGCATGATGATAAGTTCGTCACCGAGGGTGTCGTGGAGTATGACGCGATCGGTCACTCTTTCCCCCCTCCCTTCCCTTTCTTTTCTTTCTCTTCTCCCCCTCTCCTCTCCCCCTCTCCTTCTCTTCCTCTCTTCTTCCTTCTTCTTCTTTCCCCCCCCCCCT
>UZAT01591610.1_pt1 | contig 12283 bp, 14 predicted proteins | sample 2160861 | NCBI WGS metagenome assembly UZAT01 (sample SAMEA5138306, study PRJEB28736) | viral metagenome | reverse complement strand
CAGTACAGGTTCAATCCAGGTCACGGCTTGCGCCTTGCGACCCATGCTCAGGGCTTTCCGAGCCTTTGCAACCTCTGCAGGAGCGTCTTCTGGGGCAACCTCAGCCCCCGTCCGCAGGAAAATGGTTGCCTTCGTAATCTGTCCCGGATGGTCATTGGGAGTCAGCAAACGACCGAAACGCATGGCTTTTCTTGCCCTCGTAACCATGCTGTTCGCACGTTCCCCATCATTCAAACGACCCTGACGCATGGCCTTTCTCGCTTTTACGGGCAGACCATCGGCACGTTCTCCCTCGTCTCGACTGCCCATCCGCATCGCCTGACGGAACCTGCTCCATCGACCAGGTGCTACTTCAGCAGCAGTTTTGCGGCCAACCCGTAGGATTTTACGGGAGATAATCAGCGCAACCTTGTAGGCTTGCGGATTAATCTGCTTAAACCGCATGGCCCTTGCGAAGCGAACGCTTTCAGCAGGGGAGGGGTCAACCTCTATCTTTCGCCCCATCCGTGCAGCTCTCTTTTCGGCAAAGACCTTCGCAGGGTAGTGCCAGAAATGCAGAGGGCGGCTGAAACGCATCCCTCGCTTGCTCACGATATCTTCACCGGGAGCATCTTCGCCCTTTGCTTTACGGCGCAGAACCAGCTTCTCGTTGACCCGAATCCAGTAGAACAGGCTCTGCGCCATCATCATCAAGCGTCGTCTAAGCATTGACCATCACTCCAATGCTACGCAGAACGGACACCTGACAGGTCTTGCCTGCCGGGTACTGTGGTTCGCGTGCCCACTTCGGGGGAGGAGTAACGGTTAGTTCCGTGAAATCCTCAGTCGGGATGAACTCGAAGTAATATTCGTGAGCCTTGTCATCGTCCACCTCGATCAGATTGACTTCCAGGTGATCCACCTCACCGAATGCGTAATATCGCTCCGGGAGGATGTCTGTCTTTGCCTCCTCCATTGGGTAGGAAACCGACAGCTCGGAAAGACGGGAGCCGTCAGGCATTTCTACGTCCTTTGCTTTGAGCAGCGGAAAATCATCGGAGGCCTCAATTGTCGTTGTCAGCGTAATTGCCATATCAAGTCACCACCATTGCCAGAGTTTTGCTGTTGCGGTTTTCACTGCGGTACACATAGTAGGGTTCCTTGTAACCGAGTTTATTTGTGAACTGAATGGCGTTGCCTTTCAGTTCAAACGGAGAGGGGAACCCATCGCAGGTGAACGTAACCTTGCCCAGACTGACCGGCAGGCAGTACCACATGTAAGTGCCATCGCCTGTGTATGTAATCGTCCGTCCTTTTTGGCTGGTTGGGCTGGTCTTGGTCTTGAGCGACTGGATAAAGCCATCGTCGATGGTGCCGGTATCCTCCGCCATGCCGTAGTACACGCAGTTCAGGAAGGTGAAACCAGGGGAGGTCTGACGAACCACCTTGTTTCGATTGTCTGTTGCCTCCAGTATCCATCTGAAATTGCCCTGATTGTCTGCGGTGATGCTCTGGCCGGTCTTAAGCTCACCGCCGTCATTCTCCACGTCTACGCCATCCAGCGTCAACGTGACTGGAGTTCGGTCAAGTTTCCAACTCAGCGTGAGGGACTCAACCACCTCACCGCGTTCTTTCGTTCCGATGTTGTGGCGGAAATACTCAATCACAATGCCGTTGCCGTAATCCATATCGGCAAATCGTTTTTCAAGGGCTTTGGTTCTGGTATCCAGAGCTTCGTCCGCCGCCACCAGAGCCTGGTCTTTTGCAACGAGAGCATCGATTTGCTCGCCAATCTGCTGAGTCAGTGCAGTGGCGGTTTCCATGATTTCCTGTTCTTTCTCCGCCAGCACCGCCATCTGCTCAGCTACCTCGGCATCCTTTGCTTTGAGGGCTTCGACCTCTTTCGCAAACGCCTCATCTGTTGCTGAGAGCGCCTCTAACTGAGTGCCAACATCTTTAGCCAATGCGGTAGCTGTGGCCGCAATCTCCTCGTCTTTTGCTTTGAGGTTTGCCACCTCTTTTGCAAACGCCTCAGCAGAGGCATTCGTACTGGATTTCTGCGTTTCGAGGTATGCATCCAATCTGGAACCATCCGGCATTTCCACGTCTACGGCGTCCACCATAGCCGCGGTGCCGTTTTTCGGTTTAATTTTAGAAATCAGTTCAATTGCCATGTCCGCACCTCCTTATCGAACCTTGACCGAGGTGCTGCCAAGATCTAATTCGTCACTCAGCCACACATCGTAGCTCTCTGTATATTTGGAGCCGTTTGTGAACTGAAAGGTCTCTGCCTTATAAAATCCACCCTCAAATCCGCCTACAGAAAATACGGGAGTGCCATATCCGGAAGAGGGCAGTGCATACGCAATTCGCTGGTTTGCTCCGGCATTGGCAGTGAAGTCAACCGATTTGGAGCTTTGCAAACTGCGTGTCAGTTTCAGAATGGCGGCAGAGTCAATGGTTGCACCGTCCTCCAAAACGCCGTAATACACACCGTTGAGGAATGTAAAACCAGGAGTGGATGCAGTGACAACCTTGTTTCTTTCGTCGGTGGCAGTGAGCTTCCAGGTAGGCCAAGTGCTTCTGTCCATCGTGATATTCAGGCCAGTTTCGACTTTGCTCCGGTCAGTCACAGGAAGCTCTGCACCGTTCAGGGTCTGCGTGGTAGGCTTTTTCCCGTTTTTGTAAGACCAAGTGAGGGTGAGTCGCTCGATAGAGCTACCCTTCTCCTTCGTTCCAATACCGTGGCCGAAGGAGGCGATGACGATGCCCTCTCCGTAGTCCATGTCGGCAAACCGTTTTTCCAGAGCCTGGGTGCGTTGATCCAGCGCCACATCCTGTTCTGTCAGAACTGCAGCTTGCTGGGCAAGCTCATTGGCCACACCCGAAATATTTGCGTGGAGCTTTTCGAACTCCTCTTTGCCGACGGTGTTTATCTTCTCCATAATCTGGTTGTAAACATCCTCGGGCGGGTCGGCAGGTACGCCGTCGCCACACAGGATGGACTTGGTTGCGGTGATGTAAGCAGGGGTGGTTGTGACCAAATTCCCTGCAAACACACCCACCCTCACACGATGGGTGTTTGACAGGACAGGAACTTCGCAAACGGTGCCCTGAAACACCACATCGATGTAGGAGTTATCATCGGCAATGAAACGGGCGGTTTTGGTTTCAAATGCCTCCCACTCCGCGTCACAATCAAAATGAACCACGAAATCGCTGTTGCCGCACACATAAAGGGTCTTGTCTGCCGTGGCAATTTTTTCTCTGATTGTGACGTGTATGATATGTTCTGAATTTACATCATCCATTACTCCATCACTCTCCCTGTAAATGTCCCACGGAATGCACCGTTGTAGGTGTATTTCACGTTGGTAATCTGCACGGGATTGGATCCGTACTTACTGACCACCGTCACGGTGTCCAGAGCGTCCAAACGAGGATCTGCTCGGAACTCACCCGAAACGATTTTTCGATTTTTCAAACAGCCTCGGCACCACTCAGCCACTGCATTGGCAACGGTAGCGCTGACAATCAGGGGATTGTCCACCGTCTGCACGTTGCCGTTCACGCTGTTTGTCGCATTGCCCAAGCCCTGGTTGACGTTGACGGCTTTCAGCTCCTTGGTCAGATTGAACTCAGGGTGCTGATAGCTGTTATTCACACCATCCACAAGCTGACCAATCACATAATCGGTCAATTCAACTCCAACCGGCTCCATGTGGAGAATGCCGTCACGACACTGCCACAAACAGCACTGAGCTGCGTTGGCACACATCTGGAGGATCTCCGCACAGGTGTACTCGCTGGTATCGTCGGTAAAATTGGTGCTCACAGCTGACAGCGCCGTTTCATCCAGCACATAGGCCGCTTCGACAACTCCGGATTGCGCCAGAGCGGCCTTCACGATAGCCAACAGTGTGCCGGAGCGAGTCCCGGTGTAAACATCACCGCAAAACTCCAAAATATCACGGGCGGTGAAGGATGCCTCCATACCATTGGCGGGGGTTTGCCACTCGCTCATATAGAACGTACCGGCTCTAATCCATTCCACAGCGCCATCGATGTGGAAGCCGTATTTGACCTTCAGCGTCTGCTTTTCAATCAGATACTTCTCAGCGCCGGTTGGGTTATCGGGGTTCCACTTGCTGGTGCTGTTGTCCAGCTTAAACACAATTGCATTTTTCGGCAATTCTCCGGACAGCAGTTCCACGCTTTGCTCGTGTTCAAAGCCCATCAGGTCGTTTTTGGTATAAATCTGTTTGATACCAAGCAGACATTCCGTGAGCCTTGCACGACGGTAGGGGAGACACCATTTCAGGATTTCAATCACAATCTTGTTGTAACCGCCGATAGGTTGCCACGTTTTCATGATGACCTCGCGGTTGCCGGTCACCTCAAACTGAGTGACAACGGTATTATCCCGATAAGCAGTCACTCGGAACGCCTCAGCCCACTCCTGATATGTTTTGCTCCAGGTGAAAGTCAGGCCAGGCAGGGTACCGAGGTGGGTTTCCCCAAATGTGATGATGATTGTGGGCACCTCGGTAAACGTGCCATCGGCGTTAGACAGATTACTGCTGATAAAACCGTGGGCATCGGGCACCACAGCAGGGAGGGGGAGGTGTGTCCCGTCCAACAGCCACTGGTTGTGCTCCAGCATGGCATACTTTGGTTCGTTAGCCAGTACCTCCACCAACACATTCTCCGCCGCGGAAAAGGGTTCCTCAGGAGTTCCCGTGGCACTGCCATCCGCCTGAACGCCTGGTTCGGTGATGTTGTACTCGATTTCAATTTCAGATAGGGGCAGGAGCTGCCCCTTCTGAATTTCTTTCCATCGATCGGAAACAGCAATCATGGATTACACCTCCACCAAGCTGAGGCTACAATCGGTGAAACCAAGCACCTCGCCAGTTTCAGGGTGCCGACGCCACATGCCCGCCTGCCGATCGCCAACGTACATCTGGCGCGTGGTGTAGCTTGCGGTAGCCTGGTTGAAGAAGGTCACGCTGTTATAGAAATTGTTGGTAAACAAACTTAGCACTGCAGCCCACTGCTGGGCAGTGAGATAGCGCCACTTCAATTCCACCTTGGCCACATCGTTTCGTATGACGGAACCGATGACATAGCCACTCACATTTCGGGCGCTGTCCACGATGGTACTTGTGTTTGCACTGTATTCGCTCGGTTCAGGCAGCGCCACACCGGCCACCGTTACGAGAGCTGTCATAGGCACTGCCTCCTCTCCAAAAGTGGCGCTCTAGGCGCTCAATACATATACCCAAGCTGGTTACCCATAAGGGTTTTGCCTCGCTCGGACTCCGTCTTCTTTACGCTGGCGTAGATCTGCTTGCCGTCCAGATACACGTTTACACTCTGGTCCTGACGACCATTTGTGGCGTTCATGGCGGCAACCACAGCCTCGTAAACACCGGCGGCAATACCCTCAACAATCTGCTGATTGTTTGCCACCACCGACTTGCCGTTGTTGAACTTACCGGCAATCTCGCCGTGGTTCATGGTGAACAGACCATCCTCCAGGAAGCCACCTGTCTCGAAATGGGGGATTTTCGGGATGGTAAACAACTGGATGCTACCGGAAGGGACGATTTCCTTACCGGCAATTGTCACAGCATCCCAACTGAAGCCCAACTTATCGTTGATCCAGCCGATAAACTTGTTCATCAGGTCAATACCGGCATTCACAGCGTTTTTGATGGTCTGAGTGAAGCCTGCTTTCAGGTTCTTGAACTTATCCAGCCAGAAGCTGAGGGTGAACTTCGGTGCAATGTTTGCGGTGAACCATTCCTTCACGGAGTTCCACTTTGCAATCACTGCCTGCTTGAATTCGTCCAGCTTACTGGCAATGGCCGTTTTCATGACGCCGAACTTGTTCTTCCAGTAATCCAGCGTGAACTTTGGCGCAATGTTGGTGCTAAACCAACTCTTGATGGCCTCCCACTTCTCGGTAGCGGTCTGCTTCACCTCGTTCAGCTTGGAGGCAATGGCCTCCTTGATGACGTTGAACTTGTTTTTCCAGTACTCGGTGGTAAACTTCGGTGCAACGTTGGAGTTCCACCAGCTCTTGATGCCATCCCACAAATCCACGAAGAACTGCTTCACATCAGAGCAGAAGTTCTTAATCGGCTGAAGGATTTTGTCAGGCAAGCTGAGGAACCAATCGATGATGGCCTCAACCATATCGGGTACGATGGAGTGACCAACCAGTTCGTCCCACAGCTCAGTGAACCAGTCAATGATGCCCTTCACGAACTCAACGACCACGCCAATTGTGGACTTATACAGACCCACAAAGATGTTTACGATTCCGTCTGCAATCTGCTTGATGGGCTTCTCCAGGTCGCCACCGGTGAACAGGGCGGTAAAGAACTCGACGATACCGGTTACCACCTGAATCACACCGGAGAACATTTGAATCAGACCATCAATCGCGCCAATCACGGCGGAAATGGAGCCAGCCAGGGTACCACTGAATACGGAGAACAGGATGCCACCGATCCATTCGAACACCGTTCCGATGCCTTTCAGCCAGTCTACGCTCTTGAACCAATCGCCGATTTTCTTTACGAGATCGCCAATCCACTTGCCGGCGTCCTTGAACCACTGGAGGACAGCAGGGGGGAGCATGGAGGAAAGGGCATCTTTCATCCGATTCCAACTTTCCTTAATGCTCTCCAGTTTCGGTACGATGTTGGTTTTGAAGAAGCCCTTGACCGCATCCGTTACCTCTTCCCAGTTTTTGGACAGGAAATACGCCACGGAGACGACCGCAGCAATCGCTGCCGCAATTGCAGCCCAAACTGGAGCAGAGATACCGCTCACAAATCCAACCACCGCGGTTGCTGCTGTTTTGAAAAATCCAACGAGCTTCGTAATGGTCGGGAACATAAACGACAAGGCACTGCTGGCGGCAGGACTGCCATCCCGAATGCCCTGCAATACCCGGACGATGTTGGACTCTTGAATGGCCGGAGCGACCTTTTTCCACGCGATGGCCACTGCACCTGCGGCGGTAGCAAGGCCTGTGAGTGCGACTGTGGCACTTTCGACATCGGTAATACCACCGGCTTCAATGACCGCAGACAGGGAAGCCACTGCTGTGACACCCAGACCAATCACCAGACCGGCAGGACCCCACATGGAGTAAAGGATCCACGAGGCACCAGCGCCGACCAGCATGGCTTTCACATAATCCCAGAAGGTTCCGTCTTCGCCCATAAAATCACCGAGAAACTCGGTCATCAGCGAATATTGGACAGTGACGATAATGGCTGTGGTCGCAAACTTACCGATGGTACTCATCACGTTGAGGAAACTCTGCCCCAGACCAAGCGCCTGACCCAGATGCCCCAACAGCTTACTCAGACTGAGAGCAGCCAGAGCAGCCGCGATAATCTGAATCTGAGTTTTCCACTTCTCAAAGAAATCAAGAATTTTCTGCTTAATTTCATCGACTTTCTTACTCGCAGAATCCAGAAGCGCCTGATCCCACAGGGACTCCAACTCCAAGCCGGGGAATCCGTTGCCACCTGCGCCTCCAGCAGCACCGCCACCACCGCCACCACTTGCGCTATCACTTGGAGGATCGATGACATTCAACTCATCAAAACCCATCGTGTAGGTTTTCAGCTTCTTGGCTGCGGCAGCCGCACCACCCAGAGCAGAATTAGCATCCTTAGCACCCGACGCCAAATCACCTACACCAGAGGTGGTTTTGCTCCAGTCAATCGCCGTGATTTTGATGCCAAACAGAGCTGCCACCCAATGTACCGCATCCGTTAGTATGCTAACAAACGCCGTGATCCAAGGAATTACCTTCTGGAGAATCGGGATGAACAACGAACCGAAAGCCTGAATCAAAGTTTTCAACTGCTGAGTCAATCTACGAACAGAGCCCTCAGCTGTGTCCATTTCACGAGCATAAGTTCCCACGATACCCTGACTCATAGCGGAATTAACCATAACCGCATAACGAACTTCGGCTTTCTGCGCTTCGGTCAGTTTCTCCACACTGACATGAGCCATGCCGAGGCTATCCAGATACTCCTGCATGGAGGCTTCGGTCAGAGCGATACCGGCATTACGGATAGGCTCGATTTCGCCCGTGATGGCGGAGCGAACCGCCTCAGCCGCATCCTCCAACTGTTTGTATCGGTCGTTGTTGAATGCCCAAATGTCGTAGGTCAGCTCGGTCAGACCCAAAGCAATCTCAGATGCTTTGTCCTGTTCCACACCGAAACCTTTGAGCAGAGAGGCATACATACCGCTGTTCTGCATGAATTCCTGAACGCTAATGCCAAGAGACTCATTGATCTTCAGAATCCAATCGTAAACCTCTTGGGCATCCTCACCAAATGACTGACCAAAACGGAACTGAATACCGTCCCATTCGATTGCGGTGGAGATAGCACTCACCAGAGCGTCACGAACTTGGTGCAACACACCCAAAAAGCTCTGAATGTTGGCAATACCTGCTGCCAGGTTAATGCTCATGGCATTCAAGCTGTCGTTGTGGTCATCCTGAGCCGCTGCCGCATCTCGGCTGGCAGCTGCCATGCGGTTGGTACCGGTCACAATCTGACTCACACGGGCAGGGAGTCTGGAGAATGCCACACCCACCTTGTCGATCTGACTGGCGAGGGGAGCCAGTGCGGCAGCCAGTTGACGCATCCGAGAGGTGAAGAGGGACAGCGTACTGGCATCCAGCTGGTTTACGATATCCGGAAGCTTCTTCAGGGTATTGACCAAGCTGTTAAAACCGGACGATCCCTGCACCTGAGACAGGGATTTCATGGCACCAGCCAGACCTCGGATATTGGAAAGACCAGTGGATGTGCCCTGCAGTTTGCCCAGCGCCTCGGAAAGTTTATTAAGATTGTTGGTAACCGCAGTCAGCTTTGCGTTGGAACGCATTCGACCAAGCGCCTCGGCAAGACGGTCAATGTTTGCCGCCGCGCTTCCGGCACTGGACCGGATTTGTATATCCAGACTGTCAATTGTCACCGACATGTTCTCTCACCACCTTACCCTCGGTAAATCACTCCGTTCCGATCAATCACGCCACGATAGGTGGCTGTGATGCTGTAGATCTCAGAGTTATAGATTGCCGGGGTAGTAGAAAAACTCACCGCAAGCAGCCCCAGCGCCTGCATCTTGGCGTCCACTGCCCCGTAAATGCTACGGGCTTGGGCGCGTTTTCCGTCCGGTGAGTTACTGAAGACCTGAACCCGATACACCACTTCAGCGAATTTATTCTCAGAACTGCTGTCCAGGTGGGTCGGGATGTTTTGGATTTCATCCAAAGTCACGGTAGGGAAGACCGTAGGGGTGGCAACATATTCGCCCACCACTTTAATCCCTGAATATAAAGAACGGAGGTCCGTCGCAACGGCATTGAAAATCTCATTCGACTTATCAATCACGCTCTGAAGACCTCCCTTGCTATCGTTGTTATTTGCTCTGTCATGGTCTGTACGGCTTGGTACATGGCCATTGCCGGCGGATTTCCGTATGTGTGCAGGTTGTGGCCATACCACCAACCTTTGGGATTATCCCAATAGCCCTTGCCCTCGGGATAGGTGCCTGGCCCCACACCGAACTCACCGGCTTGCGGATGTCCGTGACCGTATCGATCACCAGAACCAAATTCGATAAAGGCGACTGCTTCGCCCTCAGCGTAGATGACAGCCACGCTGCCGGTATTGTCCACTCGGACGGAAACATCGTTGGTACCGCTGTAAATGGCTCGGCTGAACTGGATGGATGCCACCGTAGCACCCACAGCAGCCAGCCGTACCCGCAATTCCTCCTCTTTTTGAAGCACCCACGCTTTGTAAGCTTTGACTTCCTTGAGGGCGTGATCAAGGCCCTCTTGGGACAGTCCGTTGATGACGATTTTCTTAGGCATGAGGGGTAACCTCCCGCAACGCAATCAGGAAACCGTTTTTGCTGTCTGCCACTCGAGCTACCATGTAGTTGTGGTTCGTTGCCTGTGCATCCGGCGCAATGCCAAACCACACCCGACAACCCTCCAGCAACGGGCATTTGTGGCCAGCCCAGCTGATGGTGCGGCTGTATTCCGTCTGTGAGCCGAACACCTCTACGGCCTCCTGCCCCATATTTGCACTGACATGACAGCGCAGCAGGGCAGGGGAGCCGTAGAGCGTCCTCACCTCCAGTGTGTCATTCCCATACTCATCCATGATGGGCTCTGTACCAATCACGTTTGCGTAATGGATTGCTCGCTGGTTTCGCTTCAGATCACGCATTGGAGAACACCCCACAGTGAGGGATAATCTGCGACAGCAGCTGGGACTTCTCTGGCCAAGAACGACTGATTCCATTCTCATTGTGCCCCGTTTGGCCCTCAGCCCCGCGCTTGCTGTACAGCTCCACCGCAAGCTGGATCTGAAGCGATTCGTAACGAGTGGGCACGGCAGTGCCGTCGGGATAACCGAAGGGGTACATCCTGTTCAGAATCAGCGCTGCAGCGTTTGTCAGCATGGCATCCAGTACAGCGTCGGTCTCTTCATCGGGAAGGAGTTGAGCCGCGAAAAGGGCTCTCTTTTCGTTATCCGTCATCAGGCACTGCCTCCAATCGTTGCGTTTATATTGAGTGCTCTAGCCGTAAATGCGGCTTTCATGCGTTCCATCTTCGCCTTTTCCTCTCGTTCACGGCGAGCTAATTGCTCTTCTGCCGTGATTGGAATCGGCTCGGACGGATATTGGTGTTTGTTCCCCTTGGAGAACATGTTGCCTACCGTTGCGCTCAGAGCCTCGGCCATGTAAACACCTTCTAACCAAAGCTCCTCATTTTTCCGTTTCCGGCGAATCACATCCGCTTGGCGGTACGCTTTCACCAGCCAGACGTCCCCGTCCCAAAACTGCTCATAGGTCATCCCCATGGCCATGTAGACGGGGCACGCCAGGTCGAAAAATTCAGTGAAACTTTTTGGGGGCGAGGTGCTTAGTTCACTCTCGCCCAGGTCGCGTTTCCCTCGCCATCGTTGCTGTCAGTCAGCGTAGAAAGGGTATCGGCGTACATTTCCATCAGAACTTCCATCAGGCCGTTCTTATCGGCAATGTTGTCGAAAATCTCATCGATGACCTTGCGTTTCACGCCATCCTTGCCGCTGTGGTGCTTGATAAAGGCACCGGCAAACAGCATAGGGATCATGGTCATGGGCTTGCTTGTCAGCTCGTCCAGCACGAAGCCCTGTGCCTCCATCGTTTTGACGCTCTGACGGCTGTACTCCAAGGTGTACTCCGTCTTGTTGTAATTGATTGTAATTTTGCTCATATCAGGCGTTCTCCTTACATTTATAATTTTTATATCGGGGCAGGGGAGACCCTGCCCCATTTTTTGATGTTAGACAGTTGCGAACTCCACAGGCGTAGAGGCGGCGATGTTGATGGTAAACTCAATTACCTCATTGACGCCCTTGCCAGGCAGACCGCAGGTGTGCTGACCCTGCCAGCTGAACTTAGAGCCGTCCGAGAACTCCAGCGTGTAAAACAGAGGCTTTTCCGCATCTGCGTGCACCGCAGTGAAATCAGCCTTCGTGTAGTTACAAGTGAAGGTCAGGACATCGGAGCTCTTGATACCAGGGATATTCGTTACCTGAGCGTCGGACAGGGTTGTGGTCTCAAGCATTTCGGGATCCAATTTGTTATCGTTGGGCTTTTTATCCCAACTTCTTACGGTTCATATTCCCGTAAGTTCAGCATATCTTTTCACCCCAGTAGGGTGTCGCGGCCTCGTGGCGGGATTATATCTTTTCACCCACTATGCGTTGCCCCTGGTCATGGTTTCCATGACCTTCGGTTCTGATTAGCTTTGCAGCCTCCCAGCTTAATTCCGCGATTTTCACCTAGTGATTACTCAACTAGGGCGGCGATTATCCACCGATCATGTCGGGAAAATCCTTGATGTCTACAACCTTTTCGACAGCATCAGCAGTCTCGCCCCATTTCAGCGACACTCCATACGTGTTAAGAGCCATTCGTTATTCCTCCTTCAGTTTCGAAATCAGGCGCCTGCGCCGATTTCAGAAGCATTGGCCACGTAGACGCTGCGGCTATAAGTAGGAGCAGTGAAAGTAGTAGCAATGCCAGTGAACTTGCCGTGGTACCACTCAGGACCGTGGTCCAGACCCATCTGACCGAACAGCTGATACTTCTCACCAGCACCAGTCTTCGCCAGAGGCTCCAGGAAGAAGTTGCCCTTACCAGGCACAGGCTGATACACAGGAGCGATGACATCCAGGTTCAGCAGCAGGGCAGT
>UZAT01181953.1_pt1 | contig 12308 bp, 12 predicted proteins | sample 2160861 | NCBI WGS metagenome assembly UZAT01 (sample SAMEA5138306, study PRJEB28736) | viral metagenome | reverse complement strand
TCCTTGTATTGCGACCAGACCTTGTCCCATTCGGCGTTGATTTCTGCCATGGTGCGGGTTGCGTTGGGATGGGAGGATACATCGGGGTGATAGGCTCTACACAATTCACGGTAACGGGCCTTAGCTTCCTCCGCGGTTTGGATGTTATCAAAATACTTATACATGGTTGATCCTCCCTTGTTTATCAAAAGCTTATGTGATAAAATGGAGGGGCAAACCGTTGAGGGCTTGCCCGCCTCCGTTAGGTCGTGGGGCTACTCTTTATCGGGCTTGGGAACGGTTAGGCGTTGGCTTCGTAAAAGTCCCAAGCGTCTAACCACGTGGCGAACTGCATCAGCTTTTCGCCACGTGGCGAATATACCAATACTCGCCAGCTGGGAAGGGTCGTGACATTTGATCACCTCCTTTCCGAACCGTCCGACCTGCTTGAACAGGCTGGGCGGTTTGTCATTGGCGGGAGCGTATGCTAAGCGATCGCGATTGCTTACGTTTTTTGCTCAAACATTGGCGGCTATTTGCCGCCGTTGTTTTTGTTTCCATACTGATCTTCCAGCGCAAGCCGGATAATGTCCGACGCGCTACGCCGTTGCTCTTGCGCCTCCTCGTTGATACGCTCCTTGAGCCATCTTGGCATGCGTACTGTAATAGTTATCATAGGTTCGGGCTTGCTGTTATACATCACGTGTCCTCCGTTCGCGGCGTGTTAGTACGTAATCGCGACCCTTGTTACTACGTTGCGGCCATCATCGTCGATAACCATATACGGTTTTTCATACTCAAAAGCGTCGCTTGCATCCTCGTCGGTGTTGGGGTCGAAACCATCGTTAAGTGCCCAGTGCACCGTATATACGTTACCTTCCGCGTCCTCCGCGCTAGCCGTATACCAATTGTTCCAAACGCCTGATATCAAATACTTACCCTCCGCGCTGATCTCTCGCAAAAACGCCCCGTCGTATCCCTCGATGTAAGGGTCCTGTGTAAGTTTGATCGTTGTTGTTTTAGCCATGATGGATACCGTCCTCTCTGTCGTTGTGTTGGTGGTGGGTGCTTGTCCATGGCACCACAATAGCACACAACGTAATGCGTGTCAACACCTTTTCCCAAATTCTTTTAAATTCTTTTTCCCGTCCGTCGGGTTATAATGTAGGCATGCACCGGCGGGGTTTGCGGCTCTGTGATCTTGGCGGGTTGGATATGATGGAGGTAAACGTACCGCATTACGGAACGAAGTAGTTAAGATTGGGTTGAGATTTAGAGCATAAAATATGAACATGCGAAAAACCCCTTGATTCAGGGCTTTCTGATTCTGCAGTTAGGTATTGACAAAAACATGGTGAAGAGTATAATGAAGATAGATAAGTATATATAAAAGGGTTGTGGATGTTCCCATAGCCCTTTTGTTATCTTATGAAAGACACGCCCGCGTGCGCCGCCCAGTGAAATTCTGGGGCATCAAAAAGTGCGTTTTATACGAGAATTCCCCATTTGTCGATTTTTTCTAATGCATACTGCAAATTTGGTAAATGCATTCCCCCAAAATGGTAAATGGAAGTGTCGATTTTGGCGAACCAATACCAGATAGTAAACCAAATAGTAAACCAAATAGTAAACCATATACTATTGCTCATTTTGCCCCGACAAGCGTTTAACGCGCTGTTTGATGGGTGTATGTGGGGTACGTGTTTGCTGGATGCTGTGGGTAGTGATGGTTTGCTTGTTGTAGGCGTGGAGTAGGGTGTAAGTGGATTGTAAACCTGATGTGGAATACTGGTTGACGATTTGGGGTCTGTATGTGGGACTTGGGCAAAGCGAGAGCCGTAAGGGGTTTGCTGGGCGGCGCATGTACCCGTCAGGGTGCGATTTCCTGCATGCGGGTATGTGCTTTTGTTGGATTGGGGCAGCTTTGGGGCGAAATGTGGGTAACATGTGGATAAGTAGGGGCAAAACCCGTCCGCTGGCGGTTTATCTCTTCGTAAAAGAGAGCTTTTGCGAATAGATGATGGTTTATGCCTGTATTCTCAACTTTCTGCGTGTATGTGTACCCCCGGGTGGGGGTGGCGGGGGTAGGGAGAAATTGCAATCCCCTATACTATATATGCCAGCGTGAATAATTTTCTTAAAAACCCACACCTCACAATGAGATGGAATAATGATGATAAAATCCCATGAAAAGAGCGCTAAAACAGCGGTTTATACCCTTGGGGGAGTGAAAAAATAGAATATATACTGAGCGAGTGGCTGCGGAAAAGGGTTCCGATTTGCCATTCGCTTTTTGTTTGCCTGTTTGGAGGCGAAAGGAGGTGATGGAATGGATGAACGAGAGGCGCGCAAACTCATTGGCGTGCCACCGCAAGGCGCGCTTAGCCCTGTTGGCGGGTTATCGCGTGATGCGATGACGGCACTGACAAAAGAGGCGGCAAAGTCTGTACGCCCCAAGAAAAAGGACGGTACCAAGCGCAAGCGCGGAGGGCAGCCCGGCAACCAGAACGGTGTAAAGAGTGGCATCTATTCCCGTACAGATCGTTTTGAGGAACGGTTTACCAAGTACAGCAAGGCGCTAGGGAAGGCGGGGGCACAAGAAGAAGTGGCGCTGACGCGTGCAATGATCATGAACGTCATAGACGGCAAAACGCCACTAGGCGACGCGGAAATAGACGATGCAGATCTACGAGCAGAGCTGATACGCGACTTGATGCTGCTCAACCTCAAGGCGCAGGATTTGGCACTCAAGCAAGAGGCCAAGCGTGCGGACATGGAAGCCAAAGCGCAGGGCGACAAGGACATGGAGGTGAAGTTGTCACCGGAGGCACATAGCGCGATGATGGGCATGGTGGGTGCGCAGGCGTCGGCTGAAGCTGCCCAAACGGCAGACGAGCTGCTCGCTGTAGCAAAGGAACGGGTTGCAGCGATTGAACAAAAACGCGCAGCGCAGGGGCAGGAGCAACCGGGAGGCGGGGAGTAATGCCTAGAAAAAAGAAGGCAGCGGGCAATGTTATTCATCTGGACTACGTTCCTACCCCAAGACAAATATTGTTCCATTCCTCACAAGCCGACGAAGTGCTTTATGGCGGTGCGGCGGGTGGCGGCAAATCTAAAGCGTCTGTGATGGACGCTTTTTTACGTTGCATGAAATACCCCGGCACAAGGGCCTATATGTTCAGGCGCAGCTTCCGAGAGTTGCGCGACACGCTGATTACCGAGGCGCTGCAATCGATCCCCACGCAGTTGGGGCGGTATGTGGAATCCAGAAAGGAGTTTACGCTGGTCAACGGTTCGGTGATCAAGTTCTGCCATTGCCAAGAGGACAAGGACAGGTTCACCTACCAAGGCGCAGAAATCCACTGGCTCTACATCGACGAGCTGACCCACTTTAGCCAAGTGGTATATGACTTCCTAAAATCCAGATTGCGTGCAAACATATCGCTGGGCATCAAGCCCGTGGTGCGGTGCACGTCGAACCCCGGCGGCATCGGCCACGCATGGGTGAAGGCCTACTTTGTGGACTCTGCTACACCGGGCGAATTATTTGAGGAGAATATATACTCTGAGGAGCTGAAAAAGTGGAGGATCAAGACGCGGCAATACATTCCCGCCAGAGCGACCGATAACCCCCACATATCCGCAGACTATATCTACGAATTGGAAACCAAGCCCAAGAACCTGCGCGATGCGCTGCTTATGGGCAAGTGGGATGCATTTGAAGGTCAAGTGTTTGTGGAGTGGCGCGACGAGATGGAGGGGTATTTGACGCGCAAGAACACCCATGTAATCAAGCCCTTTCCCATACCGCGAGGCTGGTTGATTTACCGATCCTTTGACTTTGGGTACACCAAACCCTTTTCGGTTGGTTGGTGGGCGGTTGACCACGACGGCACGATATATCGCTTTGCAGAATGGTATGGCTGCGATGGACACCCCAACGTAGGGCTTAAAATGACGGTTGAGGAGATCGCTAAGGGCATAAAGGAATACGAATCCTCCCATGGGCTTGACGGGCGCGTGGTGGGGTTTGGCGACCCATCGATGTGGGATGCGTCGCGTGGGCAATCGGTAGCCGAGCAGTTCGCACGGGCGGGGGTTTACTTTAACCCGGCAACCAACGAGCGCATTGCTGGCAAGATGCAAGTGCACCAGCGGCTGTCGTTTGACGACAACGGGTACGCAAGGCTATACGTATTCACCAACTGCAAAGACACCATCCGCACCATACCGGCGCTTTGCTATGACAACAAGCGCGTGGAGGATGTAGATACCGATGGCGAGGACCATATATACGATGACTGGCGCTACATGCTGATGGCGGACGGGGTGAGAAGCCCCATTACGCAAGGGGTAGCGCGAAAGCGGTTCAATCCGCTGGAATAATGAGGTGAAACAGTTTGGACGAGATTCAGAGCCAATATGGCTATACAGAGGTGACGAACGCCGACTTTGCGTACGATCAGCAAGAGGACGTGTTATACAAAAAGCTGATGGCGTTGTTTGAAAGCTTCAAGGAAGGCTCGCAGTGGATACGCGGCAAGTGGGAACGCAACCGCCATATATTCCTATGCCAAGGGCTGGGTGTTCCGCTGACCCGCAGGCTTACCGCGGAATCATTCAACCCGCTAAACATGATGGGCAGAAAAAACCATACAGACCACGCGCCCGCAACTTCGACACCGATCCTGTATTCGACCTATGAAAACCTTGTATCTGACGCAATCGAAATGCAACCAGAGGCGCTGTTTCTTGGGCGCTCGCAGGACGACGGCGGCAAAGCGGATGACATGACATCGATCTTTAGGTGCTTGTTGGAGCGCCGCAATTTCAAGGCGACCTATTCCCAGTGGGTGCGCACGCGATCCCAGTACGGCATGGCGGTGGTTGAAACCGTGTGGGACGAGGAATTGGACAACGGGGGCGGCGATGTGGATATTACGGTGTGGTCGCCCATGGACGTGTACTTTGACCCATTGTACGAAAACGTGCAGGATGGCCGCGCGGTGTTCAAAGTAACACATCATCACGCCAGCTGGTTTAAAGAACACTACCCCCGCAGCGTACACCGCATGACCGATGCGACGGAGATGCTAAGTGAGGACAACGAGTATATCCCTGAAAAGGTCAGCCAGACCATACCGCTGGTGGAGGCGTGGTGCAGGCGGTACGATGCAGCCACCAAGCGATACTCCATCCACATGTACAAAATGGCGGGCGGCGCGATACTTGAAAACAGCGAGCGCGAAAGCGCCACCAAATCGGGCATGTACGACCATGGTCAGTACCCGTTTACCGCCAGTTATTACGAGCAGATCAAGGGCACGCCATGGGGCTTGGGGCCGCTGGATTATCTGGCGCCGGTGCAGGAGTACATTTCGCAAATGGATGACCTGATCCTGCAAAACATCAAGGCGAGCGCAAAACCGCGCGTGTATTACAGCGAGCAGGCGGGGCTGGAGCTGCAAGAGCTATCCGATATGGATCAGCAGTTTATCAAGGTAAGGGGCAATAACCTAGATTGCATGAAGTGGGAGCAGGGGCAGCCGCTAAACGCCGCTGCGCTGCAAATGTACATGAGCAAGACGGAAACACTTAAAACCGAAAGTGGGCAAAATGCAGCCAGCCGTGGCGAGGTGCCGGGGTCGGTCACCGCAGCATCCGCAATATCCATGCTGCAATCGGCAGGGTCTAAGCGCGCGAACCTATCGCAGTACAACCTAAACAACGCGTTTTCTGTTGTTGTAAGGCAGCTTGTGAGCGAAATGATCCAGTTCTACGACAAGAAGCGCGTGTTCCGTTTGCGTGGGCCGCTCATTGAAAGCGACGAGGTGTATGTGTTTGATCCCAAGGAATACAAGCGGAGAAACCATGAATGGGAATATGATTTGGAAGTCAAGATTCAGCGTGAATCGACCTTCCAATCTGCGTACACAAACCAGACGATCTTGTCGTTCTTGCAGATGGGCGCGATGGATGCCAGCGATGCGATTATGCTGATGGATATCCCCAACAGGGAAGCCATACGCATGGCGGTGCAGCGCAACAGCCAGATCAAGCAAACCATGCAGGCGCTTATGCAGGAGGTGCAGCAGTTAAGGGCGCGGGATTCCACCCAGCAGGGGGAGAATCAGCAGCTGCTGGATGCGGTGCAGGAGGCCCAGCAGCCACCCGATGCCGCCGAGTTCACCAGCCCATATGTTAGCGAGCAACAGGCTTTATAGCCATTGCGATATAGGTTTAGCCAGCCGCAAATAGGCGTAGGAGGTACTAATGGAAGCAGTTAACGGAGCCGTAACCGATACCGAGATGATGGAGAACATCCCTCAAATCGGCGCTGAGGTAGGCAATCAGCAAACAGAGAAGGTCGTTCATTTGGACGAGATTTTGTCCTTAGCGCAGGACAGTAATGCAGAAAACCCCGATGCAGGCGCACCCGAGCAAGCGGCAGAAATGGTCGATACGAAGCAGGGCGACGACAGCCCCGAGGCTGCTATGGAAGGTGACGTACAGATCGATGAACCGTCCAGTGTCTACCGCACACAAGCGGAGTTTGACGCGGCCTTTTCCAAGCGCATGGCAAAGGAACGCTCTCAGCTGCGCCCACTTGCGGATGTTGGCAGGGCGATTTCGCAGGTTGCGGGTGGCGATTTATCGCCGGATGAAATGCGTGCCGCTGTAGCCGTGGCTGTTGCGGATAAACGCGCCAAGGCCAATCATACCGATTTTGATACCGAGCTTAATAATATCCGTCTCGAGCAGCGCATTGCGCAAAGGTTTGCGCCTAAAGAAATCCCCGAGCCGGATAACGCTGAGCCCCCTGCAAATGGAGGCGATGTGCAGGCGCGATCTTCTGAAATGATTGGCGCGATCCATACGATCAATGACGATGGCTTTACCATCACTGCTTTGCAGGAAAACAAGCAGGCAATGGCGGCGTGGGTACAGGGCGCATCCCCGGCGCAGGTGTACAAGCAATTCTTCGCTGGTGTTGCGCAGCCCGCGGTGACCCCAAAGCCAAAGCGCCCAGCACCCGAAAGAGCTGCTAACAGCGGGGTAACAGGCAGGACGAGCCATAAGCTATCGCATGAAGAGATGCGAAAAATTGATGAAGCCATCGAAAGAGGAGAAACCATTTCGGTGGTTTAAGGAACGACGATTTTGCCGTTCCTTTACTTAACGATTAAGGAGGAACGATATATGCCTACTCTTGTAGACCCTATTAACCAAACGAGTACCCCGACACTCCATACTACGCTACAAAACTACTGTGATCTGAAGCTGCTGACGAACATGCAGGATATACTTGTGTACCACGCCAACGCGATTCACCGCCCGTTGCCCCATGGCAATGGCAAAACCGTTGAGTTCTGGAAGTATAACCCGCTGGATGTGGTGACTACGCCCCTTACTGAGGCGGTTGTACCTACTGCCCAGACCTACAGCCAGTCCAAGATCACGGCGGCGGTTGACAGCTATGGCGCATACCTTGCGGTATCCGATCAGCTGAACATGACGGCGATCAACTTCCAGCTGGCGCACCTGACGAAGATTCTTTCGACGCAGGCGGCACTATCGATTGATACGCTTACAAGGGATTCGATGCTGACCACCACCAATGTGTTGTACAGCGGTGGTCATACCAACCGTGCGGCACTGACCGCCACCGACAACCTTTGCGTTGATGATGTTCGCCGCGCGGTGAGAATCCTTGAAAAACAGGGCGCACCCAAGTTCAACCGCGGGGGCAAGGGCTTTTACAAGTGCATTGTCGGCCCTGATGCGAAGTTCGCGCTACAGACTGACCCCAAGTGGGTAGACCTTGCGACCTACCAGCAGGCTGAAAAGATTGAAAACGGTGAGATCGGCAAGCTGTATGGCGTGATCTTCATCGAAACCAGCAACAACAAGGTTTTCGAAGGCGAGGGTGCGGGCGGTTCGGATGTTGACATTGCGTTCGTGTTCGGCGATGAAGCTTATGCAACCGTTGACCTTGGCGAAGCTGGCGCAAACGCCCACATCATTGCAAAGCCTTTCGGCTCTGCCGGCACGGGCGACCCCTTGAATCAGGCCAGCACCTTGGGCTGGAAGGTGGACGGCATGAAGGCACTGATCCTCAACACCAACTGGCTGCTTCGCGTGGAAAGCGCGGTTGCGGCCTAATCAACACCGACACTTGACGAGGGAGGGGCGTATACCGCCCCTTTCCTTAATGATTAAGGAGGCTTATAGACCATGGCTGAAACTAAAAAAACGCCCGATACGGCGGCATTGATGATCGAACAGGCTACGCAGGAGATTGCCCAGATGAAAATGGACGCGCAGCGCGAGATTGACGCGCGCCATACAAAAGCGGAAGAAAACGAAAAAAAGGCTGAAAAGATTCTCGAAAACGCCAAGCTTGTGGCTGCCAATATCCCTGTTGCAAAGGAAAGGAAATCGCTTGACCGCGAGCTTTCCGAGGCGGCGAAACTAACCCTTCAGGCGCGTATGGAAAAACAGTTCGGCGCCGAAAACATGACCAATATCGTCATCCCCTTTGACAACGACAGCCGCGCTACGACCACCATGGACGTGATTGTTAACGGCTGGGCGTATCAGTTCAAGCGCGGTGTGGGGTATACGGTGCCCCAAGCGATGCTGCCGCTGATTATGGGCAGTATCTACACCGAAGATGAAATGCTTTCCACCATGAGAATGTAAGGAGGCTGCGCCATGACACTGGAAAAAATCAAGCAGGTGTTTCTAAAACACATGGGCGAGTACAGCAATGATTCGGATGATCCCAGCGTTATGGCGCAGTACATGCCCGAGGCGCTGGTTTATATCAACGAGGCCTATGCAATCGCCATGAGCAGATACGCGCCGGATGGCTACTTTCAACCGCTTGACGATGATGCAGACGAGCCGCTGTTCCAGCCAGAGGCCTACCACGGGATTCTGGCTGATTACGCGGCTGGGCGGTGCTTGGTGAGTGAGCCGGGCAAGGCAGAACGTTCATCGTACCTATTGTCGCAGTTCCAAAACGGCTTGTTCCATGTGACGATGCCGCACTACCGATTCATCCATAGATGGGACTAGGGGGCGCATATGGCATTTAGCAGCCAGACATTTTCCATACCGTATGTGGCGGGGATCAACGAGAGCAGCGGCGATGTCAACGTAAATCCGTATCTTGCACCGTATGCACAGAACATCAATACAACCTATGGCGTGCTGGAAACCGCCCGTGGGTACAAAGAATATATCGCGGAGCCGATCCCCGATAAACCCACGCGCGTATATTTGTTCACCGATGTAAACACCGTTGATGGCACCCGCCGCCGCCATGTGATTGTCACAACAAAGGACACCGTATACGTTTGGGATGAAGCTTTGAAGGCGTGGAATACGCTCATGACGGGGGCATTATCGGGGGAGTGGGGGTTCATAACCTACCAGAAGGAAGACAATGTTATTCTGATCATGGGCAACGGGAAGGACAATGTGAAGGTGTGGGACGGGGACGCGGATGCGCTGTCTGACCTTGAAGGCGTGCCCTCAAAGGGCAGGTTCTTCACCCTGCATTATGAGAGGGTATGGATGTGTGGCGATCCCGAAATGCCCAACAGCGTGTTTTACAGCCGTCAGTTTGACCCCAATGATTGGACAGGTGATCAGGAAAACCCGTCGGCTGGCGGTGGGCAAGTTGACCTTCCCACGTTTGAAAGCGGCGGGTTCATCACGGGTATCTACACAACCTCCAATGAGATTATCGTCATGAAGGAGGGCACGGCAATCCGTATCTACGGCACATCGCCATCCAGCTACACCGCATACGAGGTCACGGGCGGCATCGGCACCAAAGCGGAGCGCGCAATCATTCCCCACGGCGGCAGCCAGTACTTTATTACCCGCCATGGCTTGGGCGTGCAATCAGGCAGCGCAGTATCCATGCTGAACGACAGGGCAATGCCCAGCGTGTTTGATAACAATTACTACAAGGGCATGGATCGGCTGATCAACCTTGCGTACCAAACAACCGCCTGCGGGACGCGGTTCGACAACAAGCTATGGTTTGCGGTGCCGCTTGGCGAGGCAGTCGAGAACGACACCATCATAGAATACGACCCGTCGCGTGAAACGCTGATGCTTCACCGGGGCTTGAATGTCATTGACTTTGCGCGGTGCGACCAAGAGGACGATTACGTGCTGTTCGTGGGCAATAACTTGGGTTCGACCTACAAGGTATACGCATATGGCGTGGGCTTTAGCTACGATGGTGCGGCGCAAAAGTGCGTCTGGGAAAGCCCGTGGCAGGATATGGGCGATAAAGGGCGCAGGAAGATCATACGGCAGGTGCGGCTTTATGGGGATATCCACAAGGTGGACAGCACCATGGATACCAGGCAGTCGGTGAAGGTCACGGTCGAAACAGATCGGGGACAGTTCACACGGCGGTTTTCGCCATTTGCGTTTCGTCCATCCCCCCAGAGCTTCAGGTGCGGGTTGCGGCTGTCCGGCGAGCGGTTCCGTGTGATCGTTGAAAGCGGCGGCAACAGCTACTTTAGGGTTGGTGGCGGTGTGGAATTGGAGGTCGATCAGGAATGAGCAATTTGGCCTTTACAATCGACGCGATCCCCACCCCGAGCATTGAGCTTGCATCCGCGTTCGAGGCCGACGTTCGTTACTTTGTGAAAAACGAGAGGATGCCACCGCTTGGTCGATCTGCGATCAAGCAAATGGAAGAGCGGCTTAACAGCTACCTAAAATATGTCAACGAAAACTTCATTCAAGAGGGGTTTTCTTCTTCCTCTCCGTCGGTATCGGTGGCAATGGATACCAAGATGGCGCTGTGGAGCAACAACGGCACATTGACGGTATCGCCGACACTGGCGACCACGGCAAACCTTACCATTGCCCCGGAGGACAAGGCGAACCTGCATTTTAACTGGACGCTGGGTGGTGAATACTTATTGCCAGAGCCACCCGCCGATGATCCCGAAGCGGTTGTTGCAGCAGGGGTGCTGACCGTTGACATGTGGCTGGATAACGTCAAGCAGCGCGAGTGGAAGCAAACGCTTGTGGCGGGATGGAATACCGTTAATGCGTCAATATGTTATGCAAATCAATCCAAGGGTTCCCATATACTGCAACTTAAAGTTAAGCTGGACAGCGGCACGTTAGCGGTTGCAACCAACGACCATTACGCCTACGGTTACGGGCAGATTGTGAGGTGATATCATTATGAAAAGAACAGTAATAAAAACGCATGAAATATTTGATGAACGCGAGTTATTGAGCTATGACGAGGATGTGTTTCTGGGCGATGTTGGAACGCTGGAAATCGGGATTGTATTTACCCGAAATGGCGTGGAGACTGATATCAGCGACCATACATTGACCATCACCAACCTTGCGCCCAACGGTCGGCTGTTAACCTATGTAGCTGATGGTTCCCCTGCGACCCCTGTAGCGGTTGATGGCTCTACCGTGAAGTGGGTGTTGGGTGGGTTTGATAGCGCCCAGGCGGGTACGTACACGGCGCAGGTGAGGCTGCTTGATGGTGACAACATCGCAACGGTGGTCATGGTTAAGTACAACGTCGAAAGAAGTGTCACGGGCGAGCTGGGGGAAACGCCAGCGGTGATGCCGTCGGTCAATGAGTTTGTGGAGCGGGCCAATGAGCTGATCCCGATGTTTGATGACCTGCTTGAAATGCTGGAGGATAACGGGGTGACATGGAGCAGCCTTGTTGGTAAGCCCGCAATGTTCCCGCCCTCGCCCCATACCCACACAGAGTTTGATCAGTTTGCTGTTATTGGCGATCGTATCGACGGCATTGTATGCGAGATTGCCAACAAGGTGATTGCGGTCGATGTTGGCGCTTGGGCCGAGAACACTGTGGCGCTGCGATATGAAGCGGTGATTGAAGACGAAGTCATTCGCACGGACACCGATGTTGACCTGCAATTGAGCGATGCGCAAAATGGGCTGTTTTCCATACAAGCGCTGCGCCCGTCGGCGGGCAGCTTAACCATTTATACAAACGTTGTGCCAAAGGTGGCGCTGGAGTTCGTAATGAGCGTTACGGAGGTGAGGACAAATGCCTAAGACAATCGAAATCCGATTTTCAGGGCGTACAGCTTTGGCACCGGGGCCAATCCCTATTGGCATACAGACCGATCATGCAGCAGAGCAAATACGGTTTGTTGGCCTGCCTGTGTATGATGTGAACCAGAATGTATACTTGTACTTAAACATGAGATCGCGCGGCGATATGGTGTTGCTTGAAAATAACACATATACCGTTGTTGCTCGCCACACGCAACGCCCCGGCACGATCAAGG
>UZAT01027279.1_pt1 | contig 12359 bp, 10 predicted proteins | sample 2160861 | NCBI WGS metagenome assembly UZAT01 (sample SAMEA5138306, study PRJEB28736) | viral metagenome | reverse complement strand
TTTCACAAATTTAGGTAACTCACTAATATCATGCAGATCAAATAACATATCATTAACCCAACCAATAGTGTTAAATAATATTTTCATCAAAAAACACATTAGTCGATATCTAAAATTTAAATCAACCCATATATTATTGTAAGGCGTCGGGTTATTATTTTCATGGTAATTAATTGATTTAATACCCGTAAATTTCCTTCTATTTACATTTTTAGTGTACTTTTGTATTCTTGGGATGTAGTTTTTAATAGAATATACGTTATTCCACATTAAATTAACAAAACTACTATCTTTTGTCAATGTGCCAAACTCATAATCTTCTTGCTCCTTACTTTTCGGTATATGGGGTATTAAATATTTTGCTGTTTTTTTCTGCGCAAACATGCCACCATGAGAGTCAAGCCCAATTCTAAAACGCACTTCAGTTCTTGTCGGTATTCCTTTTAAAGTATCAGTCGCTGGTACTAGATTACCCAGTTCGTCAGTTATAACATAGTCTAAATTCATTGGTATTTGATAACACCACACACCATCCCCATTTATTAATCTATCACCCTCAATAGAAAATTTTTCAATTTTACCATCTATTGTTTTACGAATCATCTCAATGCTTCCTTTAGATGTCATCATCTCTTTCATCTTGCCACTGTCTGATCCAGGGTTGCAATTTTTATTCACCCCTCCACTTTCAGAGTCTGTCATTATACTACCCATGAATATACAGGTTGGTTCAAACTTGTATTGAATATTAATGCTTTTCTTTGTGATTGCAATCTCCTCACCTTCTTGCTCATCACCCCAAAAGGGATATACATACACCGTGGTGTCCTCGCTGATTATTTGTGGTAAAGAATCTAAATTAGTGCTCTTTTTAAATTTACTCGGACCATCAAATTGTTTTAAATTAAAACCCTTATACACCATATCTACTGGTGTTTGTGATAACACCCCAATGTCAGATAAATCAATGTCAATATGTATATGTTGCTGTCCAACTGGGACACCAAATATCATATAATCACCAGCTGTGTTCGTTGTAGTTGTGTACTTATAATAGTCATCAAACATTTCAATATAAGAGGGATTGTCAAGAACATCTCTTTTAGTTGGGAAAGTACCTACATTTTGATGACATTTGAATCTTTTTTCAGATGGTAATAAATTATATCTAATTCCCTTAGAATCTCTATCACTAATTTTAGCGAAAGGATATATTATATTCTTTTCTAAGGCCTTATCCTTAGCGTTATCATTAGGTATGAATATTGACACTTTTGCGTTAGGTACACCGAAGCCATCATTGGCAATTACTCTACCAACAACAACCCCATAGTCAGATGTGTGGAGATTATAAAAATCTTCCTGATTTATTTTTAATGATAATAACTCAAAAAATTTATAATTCCTATCTAATTTAACATTAATAAACTTATCTTTATTATTGTCAGTGTCATATTTTACCCTAAATGACTTATTACTCATCCGTTTTTCTTTTAATTGATTTTATTTTTATTGGTTTATTGGTTATCATTGAATATACCATATATGGTATGATTACCACTAAACCTATTATTGAACCAATAACCAACACTAAAATATCCGATAATACAAATAAAATTTTTTTACCACCTGTAAAATCATCAGCGCCAGATTTATTAACCATATCTGAAACTCTCTTTACCTCTTTACAACCCCCACAAGCCATTATATTGAGTATTTAGTGTTTAGTATTATATTTTCCCCTGGATTTTTAATCTCAAACATGGTATCATTGTTGGAGTATAGCACCCCATCAGTAGCAGATAAGTTAATTTCTACCATTCCAGCAACCATTGTATTATTAATTACGGGTTGTGTAACATGGTTTAATGAATATCCCTCACCAAATCTATTATACACTCTTAAATCAATTAAGTTTTTAACACCAGTTGTCATCCCAATTAACGATCTTAACCTACTTATGAATATTTCATCTCCAAGTTTATGTTTGTTAATATCCATAAAATCAAGGATTTTAAGTCCCACTTCTTTAGAGACATCTTCCTGTTTCATATTATTTTCGATTGTTATGTCAACCTCAAACCTCAAATTTATTATCTTGCCAGGTCTAATTTCAACATAATCATTTATTGACTTATATTCCGTTAAATAATTTTTAATATTATCTATTAATAACCCATTGATATCATTTGTTAAGTTACCACCATCTGATGAACTATTTAATCCAAGTAGTGATATTACAACTTTGTTGTTTTCTTCTGCAACACCCACTTTAAATGGTGACCCAAACTCACTTGGCATTAACATAACCCTTGATAAATAATCAGTTATTGTTACACACCTATCTTGTGCTCCATTATTATACTTTATTAAATAGCGTAATTCTTCAGTTGTTAACTCATCTCTACCTGAAACTGAAGGTATCGTGTTTACAACTTTCATTGAATTTCTAACATTCAATTTCTCCACCGAATCACTACCACTCTCCTCTATTAAATCCATATATGTGATGTTTGTCATAGCACCTGCTCCTATATTAGATTGAGCACCCCCACCCACTGAATAATAAATGAATAATGTACTATCAGCTGATGGTATTTCACCTAAATAGCTGTTGTTTAACATGTTGTTTATTAGATATTGAGAAAAAGACATTGTGGTTGTAGTTGTATTTCCTGATTCTGGTTCTGGCATGCCACCACCAAACGTTATCTTGCAATAGCCATTATCAGTGTACTCAGTGATAAATTTTTTTGTTACTTGTTTCCACTTACCTTCTATAATTTCACCTTCACCACTCCCCATGAATTTCTTACTATCTAAAAGATTTTTAACCTCATACCATCTTTCATAAAGATCGCTTCTATTATCCGACTCATCCATAAATTGTAACGTTGTTGGGTTTATAGTATTATATCCCTTTTTTAATAGAATTGAGTTTATTTTAACTACATTATTCTCAGGTAAGATAATTTCCATAAATGGTTCAACATCACCCGAGCTTATTGATTGTTTATATATTTTACTTTCAATACTTGACATTATGCAAGTCTTACTCACTTTGTACCCAACCATACCACCATTAACACCTCTAACTGGTATGAATGACCTATCAGACATACCATTTTTGTTGAATTGATGTTTAAAGTTGATATCTTCGGTTAATTCAAACCTTTGACCACCACCAGATGCCTGTGTTCCTCTTTTAAGTATGGGTGCATAATCCCAGTCTGGTTCGCTCACAGTTCCAGGCAAAATACAACTCCACTCAGCTTCAACAACTGAGGGTCTTTTCCCCATTATTTTTAGCCCATTGTTCCTTGCAATGTTAAGTAATGATTTTCTCTCCTGAGCTTGGTCTATTTGTGTTTCTTGAAACATTCTATCAGAATAAAACCCTAAGTCATCAGCGACAGCTGCGTTTATATCAATAAAAAATTGACCTATTGAAGCATCGTTAAAGTCATTTATTACGTTTGGGTAGTATTTCTTAATTAAAGAATTTAATTCTTTCTTATAATCTACAAACGTTCTTGCATTATAATTTATTTTTTTAGCCATTTTTTATAAGTTAATTTCAATATTATCTATAGTTTCAAAATCACCTTCGTCAATTTTGTAATATATTTTTATGTTTACACCACTTGCCTTGTTGTCATCTAAAGCATCTATTTTTAAATTTGTAATCGTTAGTCCAGGGAAGTAGTTGTTAACCGTTTCTTGTATCTCTAATTTAACATCAGTTAATGTTTTATCATCCATTGGTTCAAATATATATTTTAATAAATTTGACCCAAATTCAGGGTTTCTAATCCTAGAACCCTTTGGTGTCATTAATAAATGGGTTAAATCACTTTTAATTTCTTTGTATGGATTGTAATCCAAGTCTATATAGAATTTCTCATCATCATTTGCAGTGAAAGGAAATCTTATACCCAAATATTTTTTATTGTTGTTCATTCTCAAACTGTTTATCAATAAATACATTATAGTTTATTTTATATAACTTTAAACAAAAAAAAATCGAAAGTATCAACCTTCGATTTTTAATTAATTCACTCACAATTTACTTCGTACATTCGTAGATTGTTATGAGCTCATCTCTTTTTATATTTGAAATATGTTTATCATAAAAATTAATCACCCAATCTATACTATCTGAATATTCCATATCTACCCATTTGTTATTGATTAATGCTACATTGGTAAAAAATGAAGTAGAATATTCGACATATTCAGATTTACTCTCAAACCCTTTGAAGTAATTTGAATATCCTTTCATATTTTCATAGATTGTATTGTCTTTATCTGTCTCAATCTTGAATTTGTTTACACACAAATCCCATGTCCTATTATACATATTCACTTTATCTTTATTTCTATGTATCTCAGGCCAATCAACATTACCCATTAATTCAGATGTGACCCACTCACCACTTTTATTTTTTAGTGATTCAGAGAAGTGTTTACCACCCTCTTCACAAGTATACCACTTACCCTTTGGGTTCTCAGTTGATATAATATTACCATCACCATCAAACCCGTAATCCTTACCAATCTCCTTAAAATGTTCCAAGTCTGACATCTCACTCAACGCTGTGATGGTCAAATCCATAGTTTCAACTAATCGTTTGTTTATGGATGTATTTTTCTTTAATTCTTCATAAAAAAGAATCTTATTCTGTCTCAGCTTATCCATATCACTGTATTTATATAAGATATATGGTTTAGTGTCTATATTTAAATCATACTCGGATATTAAATCATTTGGATTACTGCCAACAACAAGTACTGAGTAAACATCCGATAAATTACTCTTTTTTTTCTTCTTCATTGTCATTTGGTTTATTATTTTCTACTAACAAGTTCTCTTTTTCTAATAGCAACTTATCTTTTTCTTCATTTAAAATGGTTAAATCTTTATTTTCAAGTCTTTCAAACTCATAAACAGGTTTACCACCAATTTTCTTAGTTATATATTTATTAAGCGCCTTCCCTTGTGACACATCTTCCCTGAAAAGAAGATAATCTTGCACTGTTACACCCTTGTAGTGGTAAGTTCTGCTATCTTTAAATGTGATGAACAAATCCTTATAATCATCAGCATTATCAATACATTCACTGTAAATCACATTACTTGAATCATACCATGCCTTATCGACATTATTTTCGTATTTACTTATTACTATTGACATATTATTTTATATTTTTTTAAAAAATATAACCCCATGATTATCAACCATGAGGCTACATTTATTATTATTAATTACACTTACTATACCCACAACCTCTGCAAGTACTGCACCCTTCACTTATCACCATATTACTCTTACACATGGGACATTTCTCACCAGTACTAACATCGCTTTTCATGAATTTTCTCAAAGCTCTTACTACGCCGTTTTTCCAAGTCCCTATATTGTCACCACCTAGCTTTAAGCTTGAAATTACTTTCACTACATATTCAATAGCCATGTTATGTCTCAATAACCCTGAAATTAGTTTAGCATAGTCCCAATATTCTTCACTGAATACCTTCGACAATCCATGAACCATTATATCTTCACCTTCTTTATTGATGTACTGAAAATCATATCTACTTTGGTTAATTTCAACTTCATTGTTTAGTTCGTCTATTTCCAAAACGATCTCTCTGTTTTTAACAATGAAACCATCTTCAACATATTTAGGTATATTCAATTCATTCAACCTACCAGTAAAAATTTCATAAGGTTTATCATCTAATAACCCAATAACACTAACCCATTTATCACCACTATTATTAAATCTAACAACTTTAGCTGGTAAAGTCTTAGGTCTTCCTTTAACTTCAGGTGGCGTTATGGTTTTGGTTTCTTTATTGGTTGTCGTTAAAACACCATCACGAGAACCATCACGATAAATTGTCATCCCTTTACAACCACTCTTCCACGCCGTTTCATATATAGCTCTCACGACTTCAACGCTTGCACTTTTTGGAATGTTTGTTGTTGCTGAAATGCTGTGGTCTACCCATCTTTGAACTCTCCCTTGCATATTAACTTTTTCAACCCAATCAATATCATTTGATGTAGCCTGATAATATGGTGACTCCTCATATGTTTTTAACAACTTATCTTCTTTCATAGTAGAAAGTTCTTCTGATGCTTCGTCATATGTAATACCCTTGTATACTGAATACCAAACAATATAATTATGATGCACTACATTATAAGTTTGAAACCAATCACCTGTTTCATCTATAAAGCTAGGTTTTTCAGAACCATTTTTATCTATTTTCCTTTTTCTGTCATAAAATGGTTCGAAAAGAGGTTCAATCCCTGATGTTGTTTTTGTCAAAATACTCACACTTCCCGCTGGGGCTATTGTCAGTAATGCAATGTTGCGTCTACCATTTCTTATCTTACCCTTTAGTTCTCTTGAGTATTTATTATCTTGTGATATTAAGCGATTAATGAAAGGATTGTTTTCCTCTAATTCTGGGTTAAATATGTCAAATTGAGGTCTACCATCTCTCTGAACTAAATCACACGATTCAATATAAACGTTTGTTGATATTAGTTTGTGAACTTCCTCTGACATATCTGTGGCTTTTTTAGTACCATACTTTAGACCAAGCGCAGCGAGCATGTCACCTTCACCTGTAATACCAATACCAGCTCTTCTACCCAATTCAGCAAAATGTTTTATCCTACTCCACAAGTTAAACTCAATTGCTTTAGATTCTTCACTTTCAGGGTCGTTTTTAATTTTATCCAATATTTTATTGATTTTCTCAATTTCCAAATCAATCATATTGTCCATTACCTTGGTAATCTTTCTTGCGTGGTCAGCCAGTAAATCCCAGTCCATATAAGCGTCATTAGAAAATGGCTTTTTAACGTAACTATATAGATTTAAGAGCATTAACCTACATGAATCATCAGCTGATAATGGAATTTCGCCGCAAGGATTTGTGGATATTGTCTTAAACCCGAAGTCACTATAACAATCAGGTACAGATTCTTTAATTATTGTATCCCAAAATAATACACCTGGTTCTGCCGATTTCCATGCATTGTGTATTATTTTTTTCCATAATCTTTCATTCTCTTCATTAGGGTTATTGTTGTCGATAAAAGACCCTAACCAGTTATCATCAATTTTCAAAGAAATATTAGCCCCTGTAATTTTATTCTTATCCAATTTGGAGTCCATGAACTCTTCAGCATTCTTATGGTTAATGTCCATACTCAGCATAAGTGCACCTCTTCTCCCTGACTGTCCAACCTCTCTAGTTGTATTAGAGAATCTATTAGCGCATATTTCAACAGGTCCTGTACTTGTTTGTGCTGCGTTCCTAACTTTAGAACCAGAAGGTCTAAAATGACTCAGGTCAGTTCCGACGCCACCACCTCTTTTCTCTAATTGCCCAATTTCTTGGTCAGTTCTAAATATAGAACCATATGAATCCTCATCAGGATACCCAACAACAAAACAGTTTGATAGGGATGTTAGATAGTTTTCATTGCCAATCCCAGCCATAGGTCTGCCTTGTAGGGCAATATATTTAAAATCTTTTATTAGATTGAATATTTCATCTTTAGATAATGGATTCTTATATTTCAACCCAGCTCTGTGAAGCTCACTGGATAATCTATGGAACATATCCTCAGGTTCCTTTTCATAGAAGATGGCTTTCTCAATATCCTCATTCTCATCATCTCCCATTTCCTTTAGTGCGTATTTACTCATCCAAACACTTGTTGCTAAAGTGTCACCATTAAAATAATCTAATGTTGCATTGAATGTATCTTTGTAAGTATATTCCATTTTTCCCATATTTTAAAATGCTTTATCTTTATTTCTATTTTTTATTTCTCTCATAATATTTTGCTCCATTTGACTTGTTTGGTCAATCTCATCCTTTTGATATTCATCCATTGAATTAAAAACCGATGCATTATCTGTATTAATAACACAAGTCCCATTATTGAAATAAATATTATTCATAACCTTTCCAGATCTACCACTTCTATTTTTCAATATGGCAATTGTAGCAATATTACCCTCAATATCTTCATTAGTTCTGGATATTGATAGTACTATGTGAGCAATCTGAATCTTCTTAAATGAACCCCCAGCTTTGTCCATTGTAACTATTTCAGCACTAAGTGAATCTTTCGTTCCCTGAGTTGGTACCCATAACGCAACATCTAAATCGCTCGCAAGGGCTTCTAATTCTCTCATGATATGCCCCTCACCTATCCAAACATCCTTATAGTTTTTTGATGCCGCTAAGCACTCAAAATAATCAATAAAGACAACATCTGGTTTAAATCCAGAATTTGTTAATTTTTTAAGGTAGTTCTTTATCTGTATAGGGGTAACTTCACCAGTAGGGTATTTCTTAATCCTCAAAGTGTCATCAAAAATATGAGTTTTTTTCATTTCTTCTCTCACAAATTCAATATTCTCAGGTTTTGACAAATCTCTAGCTTCAATATTAGTAATTCTACTAATATGTTTCCTTTGAATTTGTTTAGGTTTATCTTCAAATACAATTTGAACTGTACGATGTCCTTGACTGGCTGAATGGTTAGCGAATGCAGTAGTCATTGATGTCTTACCAAAACCACTTGGTCCAATAATAACCCCAAGTTCACCTTTACCTAAACCACCTTCAAGTGATTCATCAATGCCGTTAACACCTGTTGGCACTGCTTGCCTATATTCATCAGATAGAACATCAACCATATCATCTTTCAATTTTGTGCCTAAATCATCTCTGTTGCCAGAGATAAGAGCCTTTCGCCAAATATCTTCGAGCTCATCAACCCTATCAACATCACCATTTTTTAATAACTCACTAACTTTATTTATAATTTTAGCATAGTTCTGTTGTTTAAAGAATTTGTGTGCTGTTTTTTTGATTGTATCGACACCTTCATCTGATGTTTCCCTAATTTTCTGGATTAATTCTACGATTAATTCTATATCATATTCACCCTTTACTTCCTTTCTTAATTCGATTCCAATTGTTTCATAACTTGGCACAATACCATGCTTATCAAAATAATTCATCAATGTACCTGTAAATCTCCTTAGATTTGGGTCAGTAAACATGTTATTATCAAGTATTTCAAACATATCACTGAAATACTTTTTATCTTCCATGAAATGATGTACCAATCTATATTGAAAATCAGGTCCTAGATATCCTAAATCTTTATTTAATTTATTCATTCATATTGAGGTTGTATGTTTTATCTCCAAATGACATTGTTGTGACATAATTTTCATATATCATTTTTTTATAACCATTTTCATCTTCTATTAACTTAAATGGTGTTATTTTATCTCTTATTTTACCAAAACCACTAGATGTGTTTTTATCTAATATAGTTTCCTCAATCTCGACATCAGTTAAGTGTTGTTTATATATTATTTTATCGTTTTTGCTGTTTATATGGCATTTACAAACGCTTGATAAATGTCTCATGATTAAAGATGTAACATCTAATTTATCAAATGATGCCTTTTGCATTACTTTTTTAGTGAAATCATAATCATCTCTTGGTAAATTTTTATACTTTTTGTTAGTTAAATCGACATCACCCCTAATTGAAAGTGGGTAATAATCCCCCGACCAAATTTTAGATATTACAGTCTTATCACCATCTAAAAACGAAAGTTTAAACGTTACAGTGTCCTCTTTAGGTATTGGTTCGGTAAACTCAGCATCTTCATAGTCTTTATTGTAAAAATACCATAAATATACTCTAGATTTTGATTTTAAATCTCTATCTATAACAATAACAAGCTCATCCATTGCTTCCTTGAGGTTTAGTGAATGTAAAGACTCTTCATCAAGATTGAAAATATTAAAATCTCTTTTAAAGATTATAATGTCGTTTTTATTTTCACTACTTAGGTCTGTCAATGTCAACAATACTGAAAATCTATAATCAATATTGTTATAATTCTTTTTTAGTTTTAATTTCATCTGTTTTGTTAATTAATGATTAAATTTCTTTTACTATATTTTTTACTTTTTCACTATCTTCTTCGATACCAAACTCAACCTCATCTTCTTTCACTTCACTACCGCTAATTTCACTTAATCTATTCATCAAATATTTCATATTTATTTTCTTGTATTCGTCTAACTTAGATGGTGTCCATAAACCATGTGGTACTGAGCAAATTTTACCTTCATATGTAATATCGTTTACCTGGTTTTTGTCAATTCTAATCCTTGTTTGAATACCATAGTAATAAGTTTCACCCTTTGATGAAGCTTTTAATTTCTCCACACCAGCTGAAACAATACCACCAAGATGTATAATTAATCTTGAACCATACGCAAACGATTCACCACCCTTATTTTTAACTTGTGGTGCACCATACCCCATACTATCAATCCATATTTTATTAATAAGAAGGAATGTATTTGTAAATTCTCTACTAATTTTTCTACTAATTGGTATTCTGTTGTTCATAATGTTGTTAAAGGCGGCTGCTATTGCACCTGCATCCCACATGTTATTAGAGGTATTTGAAATAGCAGATCTATATGAAGGTAGTGACCCAACGGAATCCCAAATAAAACATAATTCATATGGTAATTCACCGTCTTCTTGTTGATCCATTAATACATTCATAGAGTATGCAATATCATCAAGTACTGCATATTTCCTTGTTGGTTTACTCACCTCTTTACCTTGGGAATAATCCATCTTACCATACTTGCCGTATAAAATATCACTATCGAAATACAAAAAAAACCCCTTGTGGTCTATAACTTCTTCGACTTCTATTTCTTCAATTTCGCCAGTCTTCTCATTGACAACCTCTCTATTTACCATTCCCCTAACTTCTTCAAATTCAACACCACAATCTCTGGCATGATCCCAAGGGAAGTTATTTTCTGTTTCATATATAACTGGTAATATACCCTCTCTTTGACATTGTGCTATTAAAGATAATTTGAGTGTGGATTTACCTGTATTAGGTAAACCCCTAACAAGGCTCACGAATCCCTTTGGTATGCCAGGTATTTTAATGGCATCTTGAAAAGCTTCAGGTAATACTATCCATTCAAGCTCTTTATCTTTTATACCATTTAAATTGTGATTAGTTTTATAATCCTCCAAGAAAGCTTTTTTATCTATAAAAGAGCCTTTTTTTACGTTTTTCTTTTTTACAGGTTGCTTTGCCATTTTTTTTATTTTTAGTTATTAAATTTTTTCTTGACGTGCTCCCATCAATAATGTGAGTGAGCTATACGCTAATTTTATATAAATATACGCTTTTTTTTATTAAAAAACAACATTATTTTGTTTTTTTTTTTTGTTATTATTTTCCAGTATGACCGAATCCACCATCACCTCTCACGGTATCGCTTAATGTCTCGGCTTCTTCCATCTCTACTTTAATATAATTTGTTATTACCATTTGTGCTATTTTATCACCTGTGTTGATTGTATAATTTTCATTAGACAAGTTTATTAATATAACTTTTATCTCACCTCTATAATCAGCATCTATTGTACCTGGTGTGTTAAGTACTGAAATGCCATGTTTAATAGCCATCCCACTTCTTGGTCTTATTTGAGCTTCTGTGTTCTCAGGTAATTCAATGTGAACACCAGTGGGTATTAGTTTTCTCTCTAGTGGTTTTAGTGTTATTGCTTCATTAACATTAGCCATTAAGTCCATCCCAGCTGAATGTTCAGTGCCGTATTTTGGTATTGGATTTTGTGATTTATTTACAATTTTTACTATCATTTTGTTGTTTTTTACTGTTTTTTTTAAAAATTTTAGATAATAAAACATCGACCTTATTATTGGTCGATGTTCCATTTATTTTATATGTTTTAGTTTTTTTTAAAACGGAAGGTCGTCTACTTCTTTATTACCTTCATCTTCATCATTTGATTCATACTCAAACTCACTTTCTCTTTCCTTTTCTTCGTTTTTTTGGTCTTCAATTTCTTGTTTGTCAACCCACATGTTAGCTTCTTTATCATAATATGGCTCTCCACCCTCAATTAAAATTGATAAATAGTCATATGTTTTAATACCATACACATTATTCCAAAGCTTAGTGTCAGTTATATACTCTCGTGTTAACTCTTCTGTCTCGGCTAATGGGCTTACTTTACTTTTAGCTTGAACACTTGTAATTCTATTTTTAGATTTTATTTTTTTTATTGTTATAACAATATCTTTACCTTCTTTAAGATCAAAAATATTAGTACCATCTTCTTCTTTACATCCAACATAAGCATCAATCAACATCTCGTATACTGGTTGAGATATCTTCCAAAATTTAACCCCGAAGCTTTCGTCATCCCTATCTATCACCCTGAGGACGT
>UZAT01000661.1_pt1 | contig 12401 bp, 7 predicted proteins | sample 2160861 | NCBI WGS metagenome assembly UZAT01 (sample SAMEA5138306, study PRJEB28736) | viral metagenome | reverse complement strand
GCCCCTGTTGAAGAGATAAGCTACCATCATAAATCGAACTTGAAAATAGGAACCTTTATAATGTTAGGTTTGGCAGGTCTTATTATTGGTGGTAAGCTAGTAGTAGATAATGGTGTTGAACTAGCAACTCAATTGGGTGTAAGCGAAAAGATTATTGGATTGACCATTATTGCCATCGGCACCTCTTTGCCCGAGTTATTAACCTCAGTGGTAGCGGCCATGAAGAAAAATAGTGGAATAGCAATGGGTAATATCATAGGTTCTAATATCTTCAATATATTGCTCATCTTATCGGTTAGTTCGATGATTGCACCAATTGAATTTAATTCAGATTTCAATATAGATTTACTGATACTTTTAGGAGGAACTCTATTTTTGTTTCTTGCCATGTTTTTAGGCAATAAGAACAAACTTGACAGATGGCAAGCTGCATTTTTATTGATATTCTACTTAGCCTATACAACTTTTTTAGTTTGGAAAGAACTACCCAATCAAGCCCAAATACTTTAGTGCAAACTCAAAACAATCACGACAACAAAATGATCCTATTAGCACCTTGCTTATAGGATTGTAAGATTAAACGCTTGGTTATTTAAAACAAATGAGTTAAACAAACTCCTCTATTCAAAGTAAAAGTACTATATTTATGCTTAAGAAGCAGAGTGCTTAATTTATAGACACATTAGAGGAGATGGAAACACCCATTGTGTTTTGTGGTAAAGGGATAAAGAGTGAGTTTGAAATTATCGAAAGTACGATGGTCTATGATATTACTTCTACCATTGGCTATATGTTAGGAGTAGAACAGCCACAAGTTGGATATATCGTCCCATACTATCAATATTTAACGAGAAATCGATAAGGGTTGTTTCAATTAATCTTCAATGATTATCTGTAAACTTTTCATACTTATATATTTGATTATTTCTTGTTTATGTTAATTCTAAACAGTAAATGGCAATATCTTTCGTAACTCAATAATGAAAATGCTATATTTGCATCTATCAACGAAACTAACAATCGTACAATATAATGCTACAAAAAACTAACATCACACTCTTAGGCTTATCTAGTTTGTGCCTTCTTGGTCCAAGTTGCACTGAAAAGTGCAAAGCAAACAGTGTAGAACTACCTAAAAAGCCTAATATTATTATCATCCTTGCAGATGATATTGGCTATGGCGATTTAAGCTGTAATGGCGAACCCACCATCAACACTCCCAATGTGGACAATTTGGCTGCGCAAGGTGTTCGCTTCACCGACGCTCATGCTGTTGCTGCTACCAGTACACCCTCACGCTATTCGATGCTAACGGGAAACTACAATTGGCGTCGCAATGATACCGGTATTGCAACTGGCGATGCGGGAATGATTATCAAAGAAGAAGAATATACCATAGCTCAAATGTTTCAACAAGCAGGTTATACCACAGCCGCAGTTGGCAAATGGCATCTTGGATTGGGCAAAGAGAAAGGTCAACAAGATTGGAATGGTGAAATTGATTATGGACCACGTGAAATTGGTTTTGATTACTCATATCTTATGGCTGCCACTGGCGACAGAGTGCCTTGTGTGTATGTAGAGAATCAACGTGTGGTGAATCACGATGCAGAACATCCTATTTTTGTAAGCTATACAACTCCCTTCATTGGAGAACCATTGGGCAAAGATCACCCCGAGCTATTGACTGTGCAGAAACCGAGTCCCAACCATGGACACGACCAAGCCATTGTGAATGGTGTGTCGCGTATTGGTTACATGAAAGGTGGCGGAAAAGCATTATGGCTTGACGAAAACATTGCTGATAGCATAACAGCTCATGCAGTTTCTTTTATAAAAGAGAGCAAGGACAAACCCTTCTTCTTGTACTTCGGCACAAATGACATTCACGTTCCTCGAGTCCCTCATCCACGTTTTAAAGGTAAGAGCGGAATGGGACCTCGAGGCGATGCAATTTTGGAATTTGATTGGAGTGTTGGCCAAGTAGTGCAAGCTGTAAAAGATATTGGTGCAGAAAAAAACACCATCATCATCATTACCAGTGACAATGGCCCTGTAATTGACGATGGATATATGGATCAAGCAGTTGAACTATTGGGAGACCACCGTCCATGGAGCGATTTTAGAGGAGGAAAATACAGTAACTTTGAAGCGGGAACACGCATTCCGCTTATCATAACACTTCCAGGATACACACAATCAAAGGTGTCGGATGCTTCTGTGTCTCAAATAGATTTCTTTGCTTCGTTTGCAAACCTTACTGGTGTGCAACTGCCCGAAGGTGCTGCTAAGGATAGTAAGAACCAAATAGATGCACTACTAGGCAATTCTTTGCAAGGACGCGAGTATGTAATAGAATCCGCAGGCACGCTTTCAGTATCTGATGGCGAATGGAAGTATATTGAGCCAGGCAACGGTGCTAGTTATAATAAATTGACAAATATTGAATTGGGCAACGATACCCTTCCACAACTTTATAATCTGAAAAATGATATAGGTGAAAAGAATAATCTGTATCTTGACAACCCAGACAAACTAAATGAACTAAAGAATATTTTGGAAATAGAAAAGAACAAATTCTAATTCCTTTATATTTAAGCGATATCAATTTTAAATACATTAATATGCTACATTTTAATTCAAAACTTCTGTATCCACTGGCAGGTATGGCCGCTTTGGCCTCATGTGGAACTACAAAGAAAGCGGAACCTACAAAGCCGCTAAACATCGTTTACATCATGACGGACGATCATACCCGTCAGATGATGAGCAGCTACGACAACAGACACATTGAAACTCCCAACTTGGACAGAATTGGTCAAGGCGGTGTTCTTTTTGAAAATGCATTTGTGTGTAACTCCATCTCTGGCCCAAGCCGTGCAGCGCTACTAACCGGAAAGCATAGTCATAAAAATGGTAAGATGGACAATCATACAAAGTTTGATGGTGACCAACAAACAGTTCAGCAATTGCTGAAAGGTGTAGGTTACCAAACAGCCATGATTGGCAAGTGGCACCTAGACAGTCAGCCAACCAACTTCGACTTCTGGGAAATACTACCAGGTCAAGGAGATTATTACAATCCTGTTTTTATTACTCCTGAGGGGAATAAAAATTATGATGGTTATGTGACCGATATCATTACAGACATGAGCATCGACTGGATGGAAAATAAAAGAGTGAAAGAAGACCCTTTCTGTTTGTTTATCCATCACAAAGTTGCTCACCGCAATTGGATGGCTGACACGGCTCATCTGGCACTTTATGAAGACAAAGTGTTTGAGCTACCTCACAATTTCTATGATGACTATGAAGGACGTGTAGCTGCTGCTGAACAAGAAATGAGTATTGCCAGTGATCACGACATGGATATAGTGAACGACTTGAAAATGAAACGTGAGGGTGTTGAAACAAGACTTTCTGGTAGTTTTATCAATGGTACTTATAAGCGTATGAACGAAGCACAGAAAGCTGCTTGGGACAAACATTATGACCCCATCATTGAGGAGTTTTATGCTGCCAATCTAAAAGGGAAAGAATTGGCTGAGTGGAAATATCAACGCTACATGCGCGATTATTCTAAAACGATTAAGTCGCTTGACAACAATGTAGGCCGTGTATTGGATTACCTTGAGAAAAACGATATGATGGAAAATACAATCATCATCTATACATCAGATCAAGGTTTCTATATGGGCGAGCATGGATGGTTTGACAAACGCTTTATGTATGAAGAGTCTATGAGTACTCCTTTAGTAATGCATTTGCCTTCTCATCTTAAGAAAAGAGGTAAAATTTCACTCTTAGCTCAAAATATTGACTTTGCACCTACTATGTTGGATATTGCTGGGGCTGCAATTCCTGAAGACATTCAAGGTGTTTCGTTATTACCATTGTTGAAAGACGAGGTTAAAGCAGAGGATTGGCGCAAATCATTGTATTATCATTTCTATGAGTTTCCATCTGAGCACATGGTAAAACGTCACTATGGTGTGAGAACAGATCGATATAAATTGATACATTTCTACAACGACATTGATACTTGGGAACTTTACGATTTAGAAAATGACATCAGCGAGATGCACAACCTATACGGACAGCCCGAATATGACGAAATTACAAAAGAACTAAAGGCTGAGTTGAAAAAATTGCAAGAGCAATATGACGACCCTATTAGAGAAGAGTTTCCTCTGTAGTAAGTCTTTTGATAAATATAAACCCCGACTCCATTGTAATGGAGTCGGGGTTTTTTTATCAAATAAACAACGAAGTAGTAGTAGTAAAATCTAGGAATAGTAGTAAAAATAAGTGTTTGTTTTAAATCCACTAACTGTTTTATTAAAATTATTTTGGTAGTGCCAATTTATTGGATTGTTCGAACACTGTTAGAATTTGCTTCAAAGAGTACATGAACATTCAACGTTTCTGGGGTATAATCCTAAAACAAACTCAACAGTAAATTGTAAGATAATTAAATCAACATGGTTCTAAAATTAGATTGCAAGAGACAAACACCCATTTTCACAGGTGACGCATTAACTATATACGACACTTTAGTTTATTAACCCCATATTCATTAAACAAAATGCCACCCACAATAAGTAAAAGCCCTATAAAGGTTGTAAAATAAATCTGTTCGCCCAGTACGGAGCGAATAATGAATAGAGAAATAAACGGAGAAAGATAGCACAATTGATTAATCAATGCAGGATTATCCGTTCTCTTTAGTGCTAAACTGAAAAATATGAAAGGAATTGCCATTTCGAAAAGTCCGACATATACGGCAGATAAAAATCCTTTCATGGACTGTAGTTGCACATCTACAAACAGTAAACCTATTAGCAGAAACAAAGAACCAAAAAGAAAACTAACAAAAAGAGCCATCACATTATCTATGTGTGCACTTTTTTTGTTGAGTATCCAAAACGAAGCCCACACAAAAGCACTGAAAAATGCAAGCAACAAACCTGTTACAGAAAGTTGTACTCCTGCAAAAGATTCCGACCCCAAAGAGATGAGAGCTACGCCACCTAGTGATATACCCATACCTAAATATTTCATTGCAGGAATGCGTTGCTTCATAAACAGCGCTAAGAGCAATGTAAGCACTATAGCCCACGAATAGTTGATTGATTGAGCAATTTGAGCCGGCAGAAGCTCGTATGCTTTAAAAAGGATTAAATAGTATCCTGTGGGGCTCATCAATCCTGTTAAAGCAAACAACATCCACTCCCTTATTGTTATAGTTTTTAGCAAATACCATTTCTTTTGAAAAGATACCACCAAAGCAAAGATCAACATGGAGGTAATGGCTGCTACCAGCAAAAGTTCGTAGTAGGAGTAGTGACGCAAACCTATTTTGAAGGCTGACGCTACAGTGGACCAACTGGCTACTGCTATAGCCACATGGATGTATGATTTTGAAGTAGATTTCAATGTTTCGTTTGTTTTAAAAACATCTATTACTTAATCCCCTATGAATTGTCAGTATTTATAATTTTCGAGCATAAACAACTCTGTATTAATTAGTTGATTTCCATATTTTGCTATCTTCTCTTATGTACCAAGAATATCCTTTCTCTTTTGAAGCACATGAGAGAGTGAATCTATTATTGACAGCATCAAAAATAATGTTCCTATTAGTCAACATTTCATGGTCGAAGCCAAGCTCATCTGCATTGAGTGCAAATCTTTTGTGTTGGCGTTTAAATTTATGTTGTTGGTCAAACAACTCACGCAATAATAGCTGTATTTCAATGTCTCGGTCTTCTGCATAAGCTTCATGCCCTTGTCCTGCAACAATAGCAGACAATTGCAATATGCCCCAATACTCTGGCTTGTGCATATCGACAACATGTTGTGGAGACCACACCCAATTGTGTTCAGGGTAGGACTTGCCTGTTTCAGGATTAATAGTTTTGATGTATTTACCATCAATTATATCGCGTCGCCATTCAACACGCGAAAAGTTTATTCTCCATTGATCGCCTCCTCCAGGAGCTGACCTTCTCGTAGCAGTCTCTTTTATCGTTTCCCAAGGAATAGCCATTTCAACTGTCCAGCCAGTGTCTATATCCGATGGGTCGTTTAGCGTTCCTTGCAAATCAATACCAGTCTTGAGTCCTGCCATATCCCAAGCATTTATTGGCAAACCATTGTAGCGATAAGGTTTGGTCATCATCAAATCCCATTCTGTTCCAAGCGCATTCACCTCATATTCGAAATAATGATGTGTGTCGCCATTGGGGTCGATGAATACTTCGAAATTGTTTTCATGATAAATAACTGATTCACGTTCTGTGTAAGTAGCCCACAGATGTGGTTCATCCAATTGAGCAGCAATGTAAAGATAATTGTCGTCCCAAAGCATTTTCACTCTGGTATTATGGTAAGGAAGAGGCTGTTTGCTACCCTCTATATCCACAAAAGTATCTGTCCAATCTATCAGTTCCCATTCTTTTTCGTCCAATTTACCGTTCATAGCCATTTCACCACTTGTTCGGTAACAAACATAGTGCCTGGGCGGTTGATCTAGCAATATAAGTTGAGCCATTGCTGGTAGGCTTATAGAATATGTGAATAAAAACAACAGAAAGTATAGTAATGATTTCATAAATTTGAAATTAAGCATGTTAGTTTTGGCAGGAATATAAATTTAAACATCCTACTTGTGTTTGGACAAAAACAAATTTATAACTAAATATCTAAATGTTCGAATAATTATTGATATATATTATGAAAAGAAGGGATACCTAATTAAATCGAGTTACTTTCACTTCTTTTCAAAATGATGATCATCCCAATATTTAGTAAAGGTATTCCCCCATCTGAAACCGCGCCTTTTGAATTCATTTACAACTGAATGATTGGGATGCAAAGTCCCATTCACTGTTGAGTCTAGTTCTGCTCCAATGGGCATGTTTGGTAAGTCTTTTGATTTCCAACGCAGGGGATTTAAACGGGGATTGATGTCTAAGGCCAATCCTTTGGCATGATTAGAGTAAGTTATGTTGCGATAGCAAAAACTATAGCTATTATTATTAGCCATAGAGAGACTATCTTTCCAGTTGTAAGCTACAATGGGTATGGCTCTCTCAATGACAAAGCTTTCACTGAGCATAAATTGGAATATCTCTTTGATATCTTGAGCTAACCGTTTGTGGGTTAAAATCTGTCCTTGATGTAAGATGCCATCTGTAGAAATATAGGTCACATCTATCAATTGCAACTGATCAATCACAGATTGTGGAGCATTTGACCCTTCAATGGACTCGTCGAAGGTGTAGCGACTATCAATTACTGTTGTATCAAGTATTGTTATCGGTGTTCCTATTGCTACGCTCATAGGCTCAATGATGTGCTCATCTTCGCTTTGTTTTGATTGACAAGCAAAGAAAGAAATAAGAAGCAACACAAAAATTAGAAAATAACGCATGTCAGTTGTTGTAGTTATAGTGCTGCACAAATATAGTAGTTTCAATCCAGTATAAAAAAGGAGGATAAAAAAATAGAAGCTTTATTGATAATATATGCCTACTTTTATTGTTTACTTTAAGTTAATTTACTAAGTTTGTTTTTTCATGTTTTAGCACAATCTTTAATTCAAATAAGAACCTCAAATTTCTATATATTTCCGTTTAAAACAATTTGAAAATATGATTCGCTCACTATTGATCGGTATATTGATTACAGCCACCATGCTAATGGTGCAAACCATACATGCACAAAGCAACGATTGGCGCACCCACCTTGAACAACTTGCAGAAGAAGAAGAAATGGAAGAAATGTCTATTGACAATATCTTTGTGGAACTCAGCATGATGGAACAAAACCCTATGAATTTAAATTCTGTTACGCGAACCGAATTAGAGTTGCTGCCACTGCTCTCCCTGAATCAAGCAAATGCCATTGCCGATTTTTTGGAGAAGAATAGACCAATCTACACAATATTTGAATTACGCAATGTGTATATGCTAGACCACAATACAGTTGCACTTATACTACCTTTCTTTTATGTGGGTGAAATGGAAAAAAAGAAAGAGCCTTTTAATTTGAGTCGAATTATAAAACAATCTCGACACAATGTGCAAGTAAGATTCGATAAAACAATCTCAGAGAGAGCAGGGTATGGGGAATTCACAGAGGAAATTCTGGACAAATACCCAAATAGACAATACCAAGGGGAAGATTTCTATCATTCGTTGAAATACTCTGTTTCGTATCGAGATAAGTTTCAGGCAGGAGTTGTTGGTGAAAAAGATGCAGGCGAACCATTTTTTAAAAGAGATTATAAAAAAGGATATGACTACTATGGGTTTCATGTAATGTTGCGCAATGTGGGAAAACTAAGGGCTCTGGCCTTGGGCGACTATCGCTTATCTTTTGGGCAAGGCTTAGTGATGAACAATGACTTTATGTTAGGTAAAAGTTTTTTCTCAAGTAATATCGTAAAGCAAACCAGCCTTCCTAAGCGACATTTCTCAACGGCCGAAAGTGGATTTTTCAGAGGAGCAGCAACAGTAGTACGTTTGCAAAATGTAGATATTACCACATTTTACTCCAACCACCATATTGATGCCAATATAAACTCAGATGAAGAGATTACATCGTTGAAAACAGATGGATATCACCGCACAAAACTCGATTTAAAGAAACGAAACAATTCGAGAGAAGAAGTGATGGGTGCCAATGTGAATTATCGGGTCAATAGATTTCAAGTAGGAGTGAGTGGTATTTATCATGCTTTCGACAGAACATACAACCCTACCCTACGCTATTACAATGCTAATTATTGGCGAGGTAGAGAGAGCTCCAATCTGGGAATAGATTATTCATACCGTTTCAGAAAATTCAATATAGCTGGCGAAACGGCACGGTCTAAGAATGGTGCAATCGCACACATACACATTCTAGAATATTATCCATCTTCTCTTGCCTCATTCACTTTGCTCTATCGCGATTATCCTGCCACCTATCAGGCAATGTATGCAAAGGCCTTTGCTGATGGAGGACAGGTTCAAAATGAACGAGGATTGTATCTAGGCAGCACATTTAATCCACTAGCAAAAGTAACAATATCGATGTATGGCGATATAGTAAAGTTTCCAGCTCCAAAATATAATATCAAAGAGCCTTCATCGGCAATTGAACTATATACAATGGCAAGCTATAATTTCTCAAGAGATACATTTTTTGAAGTTCGCTACAAATTTAAGCGTAAAGAGAAAAACACGAATGATCCCGATGATAAAACGACTATTGTTCTGCCCTACCAAACTCACAAACTAAGACTGAGATACCTCAAAACACTAAGGACAGGATGGTACTTTAGAACCACTGCTGATTTTGCCCAGTTTCAATTGCGCAACTCCCCAAATGAATTTGGCTATATGATTTCACAGAACTTTGGGCATCGCGGACACAAGAAAATACAAGGTGATAGCTTTGTTGGCTATTTCAATTCGGACAGCTATGATGCAAGACTCTACTCTTATGAACGCAACATCATGAGCACTTTTTATATGCCATCTTTTTATGGCGAGGGGTTTAGGGCGACTTTGTCTCTGCGTTGGAATATACATGACAAATTATCATTTTCGGTAAAAGCAGCCCAAACACGTTATTTCAATCGTGAAGTAATTGGCTCTGGAACGGAGCAAATAGATGGCAACATGCGGACTGATATATTTTCTTATCTGGTGTGGAAGTTCTAAAAAATAGAGGATTTACATCTTACAATTTTTCAGATTTAGAGATACTTAAACCACTCTAGAAGGATTCCGAGACCTCTTTGATAAATATTTTGTACTTCTGGAGACGTACGAAACCTCATCAACAAATGTTTTTGTACTTCTGGAGACATCCGGAACCTCATCAACAAATGTTTTTAAGGTCTCGGAGATGAACAATAATATCACGTTTAGATATAAAATGCATTAAAAATCTACCTTTTACACGCATCTCATGTTATTTTTATCCATCGAACCATTCAGTTTTAGTAAGCCACTATATTTTTGACTATTTTTGCAAAAAAGAATTACATTAATGGCAAACCCCACCCCTTTATTACAAATTGATACGCTAACCAAATCATTTGGCGACCAAGTACTCTTCGAAGACATCTCTTTTGGCATTGCACAAGGCGACCGAATTGGATTGATAGCCCGCAACGGAACAGGCAAAACAACTCTATTAAATATTATTGCAGGTAAAGAACCTTACGATTCAGGCAGGGTTGTTTTTAGAAATGATATCAGAACTGCCTATCTTCCACAAGACCCTGTATTTGCACCTGGGCAAACTGTGCTTGAGGCATGTTTTACTTCTGAAAATGAAGTGGTGAAACTCATTGCTCGTTATGAAGAGATGATGTCATCGGGTAATCATGAACATCTGGACGATGTGCTTTCTCAAATGGATATGATGCAAGCATGGGACTTTGAGCAAAAGATTACCCAGATATTGAGCCGTTTGAATATAACTCGTTTGGATCAAAAGGTAGAGGAGTTGTCGGGGGGTCAAGTAAAACGAATTGCTTTGGCAAACGTGCTGATATCCGAACCAGATATTATTATTCTGGATGAGCCTACCAACCATTTAGACTTAGAGATGGTGGAGTGGTTAGAGGAATATCTCAATAGATCGAATGCTACTTTGTTAATGGTTACACATGATAGGTATTTTCTTGATAGAGTGTGTTCGCTGATAATAGAAATAGATGAGAAGCAACTCTATCAATACAAAGGAAACTACTCCTACTTTCTTGAAAAACAAGAAGAGCGAATTCAAAACCAAAGTGCTGAGGTAGGCAAAGCCAAGAATCTTTTCAGAAAAGAACTAGAGTGGATGCGCAAACAGCCTAGAGCGCGTGGCACTAAATCTAAATCGCGTATCGAAGGTTTCTATTCTTTGGAAGAAAAAACAAAACAGACGCGAAATGACGAAAATATTCAGTTGGCTGCCAAAGGCTCATACATTGGGAACAAGATATTTGAGGCCAAAAATGTATCCAAGAGTTTTGACGATTTAAAGATAACTGAAGACTTCAACTATATATTCACGCGCTACGAAAAGATGGGCGTTGTAGGGAAAAATGGAACTGGCAAATCAACTTTCATTAAAATGCTGCTCGGTGAAGTAAAGCCTGATAGTGGCTACTTTGATGTGGGCGAAACAGTTAGCTTTGGCTACTATAGTCAAGATGGTTTGCAGTTTAACGATCAAATGAAGGTAATTGATGTGGTGCAAAACATTGCAGAGGTAATAGACTTGGGCAATGGGCACAAAATGACAGCATCACAATTTTTACTGCATTTTTTGTTTGCTCCCGAAAAGCAACACGACTTTGTGGCGAAGCTAAGTGGTGGAGAAAGAAGACGATTGTATCTTTGCACTGTTCTTATCAAGAACCCCAACTTCTTGGTGCTCGATGAACCTACCAATGATTTAGACATCGTCACATTGAGTATTCTTGAAGAGTATTTGGTCAACTTTAAGGGTTGTGTTATCGTTATTTCGCATGATAGATACTTTATGGATAAAGTAGTTGAACACTTAATGGTGTTTGAAGGTGATGCTGTTATCAGAAACTTCCCTGGCAACTATTCTCACTATCGCGAGTGGAAGCAAATAGAAGATAAGAAAGCCGTTGATGAGGCTAAAATTGAGAAAGCTGCCCAGGTAGAGACAGTAGCTCCAGCACCTGTGAAGGAAGAAGCGAAAAAAAAGCTCACCTACAAAGAGAAGCAAGAGTATGAAGGTCTTGAGCAAAAAATAGCCGATTTGGAGAAAGAGAAAGCAGAACTCACCATGAAGCTGTCATCTGGAGAACTGTCTTCGGAAGACCTCGTGGAGAGTTCTAACAGAATAACCACTTTGATGGAGCTGATAGATGAGAAAACTATGCGTTGGTTGGAGTTGAGCGAGTATGTAGATTAATAGCTTTTAGAGCCATTAATCACCGGTTTCAATCAAGCTACCCTTTTCCAAATCTTTTCTGATAAAGAGTGATTTGGGTATGCGTTCTTGCAACTCTTCCACGTGAGAGATGATACCCACAATGCGGTTCTCTTTTTGCAGGTTGCTCAATGTCTCAAAAACAATGTTGACAGACTCTGCATCTTGTGTACCAAATCCTTCATCGATGAAGAAGAAATTCTTATCTGAGTTTGTCAAGCTTTGCACATTCTCGGCCAAGGCAAGCGCCAATGAAAGAGAAACTTGGAAGTTTTGCCCACCCGATAATGTTTTAACTGAACGTGTTCGCCCATCATTCAAATAATCAATTATTTCAAATTCATTCTTATCACTAATCTGCAAACTCAATTGATTTTTGGTCAATCGATGGAAACGCTTATTGGCAATGGCACACAAGTTCTTGAGGTAAATGCTCGACACATAGT
>UZAT01162337.1_pt1 | contig 12413 bp, 13 predicted proteins | sample 2160861 | NCBI WGS metagenome assembly UZAT01 (sample SAMEA5138306, study PRJEB28736) | viral metagenome | reverse complement strand
TAACATCCGTAGGTATAACTGCCGTTAATGTTTCGTTGTTTTTTACTTCGATTGTCTTAAACCAATAATCGGAGAAATCAAGTGGATCAGTGTTACTCGTAGGTTTGGAGTAAGATTTTACACCTGAGATTCTTGCTCCATATCCAGCACCCTGTATTTTTACAACATTCAGATCACCTGTAATCGGAATCGCAACGTGTTTATATACAACACTTAATGCACCTACTTTCCACCATTCATCAGCATAAGTAAGAATACCTGAACTTTCGACTCCATCAGTTAAACCAAGCACCTTTTCCTTGTCATTCTTTAAATCGTTGACTTGTTCTCTTACTGCTTCGCCTGCTGTTCCGTATGTAACACCATTTGCACCAACACGAATATCAATCAGTTCCGAATTGCCTTGTGTCTGCGCTCCGGTATTTGCCGTAAGATTATTGATTCTTTGTCTTTCGACTTCCAAATCCGTTTCTTTGGCAAAATAACCCACTGCGTTTCCATCAAGCGTTTTGGCATCCACATTTTCCAATGCTTCTGCAACTGCTTTATTCGCAATCGGATTGGTGCTTGCCGTGGAAAGTTCGGTGTCAACCTCAACAGATGCGTTTCCGTGAATTGTTCCGTCCGAATCAACTGTGATTGTTGTTCCGTCCGGTTTTACAACACCTGCTCTTTCCGTGGTTGCAATTTCAATCGCAGAAACTTCTTCTGCCCTTTGTGCCGCTTCCTCTGCCCTGTCTGCATCATTCTTTGCGCTTTCTGCCGATGCGCTTGCCGAAGCCGCACTTGCCGCCGCACTCTCTGCCTGCACAGTGACATTCGCAAGATAATTCGGTTCCAACATATCCCCGGTGATTGAACCAAGTTTGATGGATGCCGATACCTTCCCGGAACTGTCAACCGAAATAATGATAGTATCACTTTCCGTGAACTCATATTGCGTGATAAGTGCCTTCATATCCACATACTGCACCGAACCATCGTCAAGGGTGATTACCAATCTTTCATTGTCGGCATCGTAGGAAAAATTCACGGCCAGTTTTTCAAGTTTGGTGTCAATCTTTATGGTGCTTCCGTTCTTCCGGGTGAAGGTCAAAACGCCTGTGGATTCGTCAAAGGTAATTCCGGTAAAGAACTCCGATATTTCCGTTTTATTGGCCTTCGTAATGTCAAGAGTAATAATACGATTATCTACTTCATCAAGGGCCGAATCCATCCGGTTTAAATTGGCATCATTCAAGGGTGTTTCCTGTGATGGTGCATTCTCCCACTTAATCCGGTTGTACGCTTTCTGCATCCTTTGTCACCTCTCTTTCTTTCTCTGCCTGCATTTCTGCCTGTATCTCCATTGCTACCTTCTGCCGCACGGCAACAAGGGTGTTTTCCATCACCAATTCGACATTGCAGATCGGCAGGCCGCTTTTGTTTATCAATTCCAGTAAATCATCCCGGAATTTCTTCGTTGCTGTATTTATTCCCATTACAATGCACCCACTTTCGTTTCCAATACTGTCACACGTTCTCTCAATGCCGTATATTCATTTCTTGATACCGGAATATAACCATTTATCGTTGAAACCTTTAAATCACCGGAACAGTCAATATCCCCACAATCAACAGTGCAATAGCCATCACCCATAATCATTTTTGTTCCGCTTAAACGTGCGATGGTGTAGGTATCAATATAATTGGAATCGTAAAAAGTCATGAATGAGTTTCCGATTCTTGTAACACCGCCACCGATTTTTGATGCCACTTGAAAGGTGTTGTTGTTCATGGATATAATTGCGGCATTACTGCTTATTGTCACATTTCCGAAATTATCAACAGAAAAGCCGCCATTGATGGTTGTATAACCTTCCAAACGGATTTGTTTTGACGAAAGGACTATTTCATCAAGCGCAACGGAAATCATGCTTGAAACCATTCCTTGCGTTGTACGAAGCTGTATTTCATCTTCCATTACAGATATATCCGCATATACTGCTTCTTCAAGATTCGAAACAGACAGTTTTATTTCACTTGCAGTCTGTGTGATTTTTGAAGATAGGCGGCTTTCCGAATCAGAAACGGATGTTGCAATTTCGTCTGCCCGGATGGAAAGGCTTGCTTCCGCTTCCTGCGCTCTCCGCACTTCCGCAGAAATACTTGTTGCCGTTTGCGAAATCCGGGAAGATAAACCTGCATCCACATCTCGCAATTCCGAAGTGGTTTCATCCACTGTCCGGATAAGGGTATTCATCTTCCCTTTGATTCGCATAATCTGCTTCTGCACGGAATTTACATTCTCGGAATACTTTTCAACACCCTGCGATTCGTAGCTGTCTGTCAATGACTGAATGCCTTTCAAGGTGCGTTTGAAGATGTAGGTTTCGATGGTTTCGTACATCGTAGTGACTTTGTACCCGATTCCCACTTCTAAGCACGGATTGCCTGTTGCCTGCACGGATGCCGGACGATACCAAACAACATTTATAACATCGAACAGCTTCTGTGCAATGGCAGTCAATGCCGCGGAATCCTTGCCGAATGTAAGGAAATTTCCGTCTACGATATAACAGTTTCCGCCATCACCAACAATAGCCCCCACATCGTTTTCTTCCTGCCGGATTTGCAATTTCCCGATTCTTTGCGTTGTGAAATCTTCATAGGTGCAAGATTTGTAGTGATTCTTTGCGATGGTTTCAACTCCGCCCGGAAACAAATCTTCCGCCGGATATAATTCTTCCGAAGGATATACCCCTTCTCCGATTCCACGCAAGGTGATATACTGCATCTTGCCATTCCGTCCGATATGCCCGAAGCATCCGTTGATTTCGCAAATGGCAGTCAATATATCCTTTCCGCTTAACTCTTCCGCATCAAGCGTTCTTTCCACCACCATTTCATCATTCGGCAGGGTGATTTCTTCCTGCTCCAATCCAAAATGCGATATGAAAGATTCCCGGAATGCCCGAAGTGTGGTTGTACTATCCACTTCCGGCAGAACGGAATAATACCACTCTGCCATTTCCGCATTGATAATATCATCCATAGCATCATAGGCAACAATGTCCCGGTACCTTCTGTCCGCTGTCGGTTTGTCGGATGCCACCTTGTACGTTCCCAAGGCATACGGCTCATTCTCTCCGATTTGCATTGACACCACGCAGGTTTCGCCAAACAACGGAATCACGTTGCCAATCACTCGCAACTTGAAAACCGATGCTTCGCAGGAACCGAACCGAAGTTCAGTTCCCGAACAAAGACTTTCGGAAATCTCCATGCTTTCTGCCACTATATCTTCATTCCGAAGTGTGACGGAAAGCCTTGGAAAAGAAACAAGCAATCGTTTTGGAACTCCCGATTGCTTGAAAAGGTTTTTATAATCATTCGTATTTGCCATATCGTTAATTCTCCTTTAACTTAACAGCAATTTCACCATACCGGATTCTGCCTGCGGCGGATTTATGCGGAACCTTCATATCTTCCACACGGAAGATTCCCACACTGTATTCCCCGATTCGGTCATTCCAGTATTCAACAACCACATTTCGCCCGGTTCCGAAAGGTGCAATCAGTGCGGCGTGTTCTTCCATTTCGTGTTGGCGGAAGCTGAAATTTATTTCCATCTTAGGCTCCGGTGCCAATTCCTCATGATAACCGCCTGCGGCATCGTAATAGGATGCAAGAACCCGATTCTTCGGTGTGGCGTTGTAGCTTCCTTTCTTGATTGTCATATCACTAATGATTAGATCGTTTACTTTCAATCTGTAGCCCAAATATGCCATCTTGCACCCCCTTTACGCAAACGCCGGATTCCCGGTTGTCCGTGTGTATTCACGCGCTCTGTCACGCACTACGCGGAAAATTCCGCTTTCGTCCGGTTCGATTCTGTGTGTATCCTGTAATTCCGGGATAACCTCGCGGATGGCAGCAACAACGGATTCTGTTAATCGTTCATAGTCGATTTCGGCTCCGTCACTGCCGATTCCCTGCATTGCCATATCCTGTGCAACGCTTCTGATCCATTTTTGGTTATTCTCCAAAGGAACCACGGCTTCTGCTCCGTTTCCTTCAAGAAGGCCGATTTGTCCTTTTTCAAGGATGCCGCCCTTTTCCAACTTCGGAATCAATGGGATGTTGACACCTGCACCACCAATTCCCGGCACCCAATCCGGAATTTTCAAATAGTTCAATCCTTTAATAAATGTATTGACTATGTCAATACACAAATTGATAGGTACTTTGATCAGATTTGCCAAACCATCAAAGATTCCGCCGAAGATATTCTTCACGGCTTCCCATGCGCCCTTCCAGTTTCCAGTGAACACATTCTTGATAAAATCAATCAATCCGCCGAAAACTTTCTCTATGGATTCCATGATTGGTTTTAAGCCTTCAAAAACCCCTGTGAATGCTCCAAGAATAGTATTTGCAAGGCCACTAAAGAAAGGTAAAAACTTATCAAATAGCTTCGTGATTTCATCGAAAAGAATCGGGAACGCATTCACAACCGCTTTCGCAACATCCATTATAAGCCCCGGAATTGCTTTGATAATTTCAAGCATCAAGGTTGGTAATTGCGTAACTATACCAAGAATCAACTGCAAAACTCCGCTTATCAAAATCGGGAGATTTTCGATAAGGGCCGTGACTATGCTTGTTAAGATGGTAGGCAGGCTTTCGATAATCGGTGCGATTATCGTTGCAAAATTGCTCATTAAAGAAACAAGCATTGCAACAAGCCCTTCAATCAAAGCAGGTATAAGTTCCGGCAAGGCCGCACATAACATTTCCGCCAACTGCGGCAGTGCCGCAACAATGGCATCAAATACCTGCACCAACCCTTCAAGGAATACCGGAAGCACTTCCATCAACGCTGAAAGGATGCCAGGCAAGGCCGCTGTCACGCTTTTAATCAAGGATGTTGCGGCTTTGATGATAGTAGGCAACAGGGATTTTATTAGATTCGGCAAAATCTTCGTGATTCCCGAAAACATTTCCGGCACCATTGCCACGATACCATTAAGAATAACTTCTACCCTTGGCATGATGTTTTCCATCACTACCAAGAAACTATCACCGAACTGTCCCAACAATGCAGATAAATCCGCATTATCATTTCCAAGCCCTGTGACAAAGTTCTTCCATGCCGCTTTCATTGCGGCCGCGGAACCGGAAATTGTTTTGCTTGCTTCCTCTGCCGTTGTTCCGGTGATACCCATTTCCGTTTGGATCGCATGGATAGCTTCGACAATATCCGCAAAGGATGAAATGTCATAATCCTGTCCGGTCAACTTCTCCGCATCGGCAAGCAATCGTTCCATTTCTTCCTTCGTTCCGCCGTAACCCAATTTGAGATTGTCAAGCATGGTGTAATTCTGCTTTGCAAAGCCTTGATATGCGTTTTGCAGGCTTTCCATGCTCGTTCCCATCTTATTTGCGTTGTCGGACATATCAACAATGGCAGTATTCGCATAATCCGCCGCCTTTTCGTAGGTTTCGGAAGTATAATCAAGCGTTGTTGCCGAAGATTCCAAAATTGCCTTCTGCTCCGCAACGTATCTTTCGGCTTCCTTCAACTTGGCATCGTTGGATTCTTTGAGGGCTTCCAGTTCCTTTTCCTGCGCCTTCTCCAATTCCTTCAACTGCGCTTCGCTTTCCTTCTTGATTATCTCCCTTTCGGCTTCGTACTGCTCTTTTAAGGCTTCCTTCTGCGCATCTGCATTGTCCTTGATAACCTGCTTCTGTTCCTTCAATTCCTCGATTTGCGCCTTCCGTTGCTTCTCTCTTTCCTTTTGCGCAATTTCGTCCTTGTAGTTAGCAAGTTCCTCTTCTGCCGCTTTCCTTTCCTTTGCAGTTTTCGCAGTGTATACCTTTTCTTGTAAGGAAGCCAGTTTCTGTTCCTGCTTCCTCTTCTCGGTTGCCGCACGTTCCGCATCGGTCTTTGCGTTGATAGCGGCAATCTGTTCATCAATGGCCTTCAACTGATTGTACTTTTCTTCGTCAACCAATTTCAGATTTTCCCGGTATTGCTTATCAATCAAAGCAATCTTCGCATCGGTTGCCGCTTCGAAGGCTTCAACCTCTTTTTCCTGTGATTCTTCCAAAAGTTCAAGGGATTTTTCGGTTGATGCTTCTACTGCCGCATAGTGTTCGTCCAACGCCTGCACATTCGCTTCATACGATTCATCCGTATGACTTGCAAGGCTTTGAAGAAGCGAAGCGGAAAAGGATGTGACGGTTTCCATGTACTCATTCGCGGACATTCCGGCCGTTTTGTACGCATTATCTGCATACTCCTTCACCTTGTCGGCACTGTCCTTGAAAAGCGTTTCAACGCCGCCCACAAGCTGTTCATACTCTGCATAACTGTCAACCGCGCTCTTCGTCAAACCGATTATTGCTGTGGCACCTACCGCAAGCCCGGCCGCGGCAATCTTTCCGAATTTCACTGCCGCCGAACCCATCTTGCTGAATGCGGATGAAAATTTGCCGTGCGATTCTTCCGCCTTCTCTGTGGTTTCATCAATGGCATCGTTTGCTTCCGAATTGTCAACGGCAATCGTACCAAGCAACTTAAAAAGTTCCATAAGGGATTCACCCCCTTCTTTTGTTAATTAAAAAAGCCGCATTTCTGCGGCTTATCTTCCTCTGCTTGCTGTCCGGTACATCCTTCCAAGCCTTGCATCAACCGCAGGTGCCAATTCGCCCACCAATGCGCCGCTATCAAGCCGGATTTGCATACCGAATAGATTATCAAGCAATTCAATTATTCTGTTCAACCTCGGAAGAATATCTATATTCGCCGCAGGTTGTTTTGTCATTTGTAACTCGTTCAAATCTTCCGCAACCTTGGAAAGCCATGCCCGGTTGTTCTCCAACGGAACAACAGCTTCCGCACCGGAACCTTCCAAAATGCCGACTTGCCCTTTCTCCAATACGGCACCTTTTGCAAGGCGCGGAAGGGAGATTGTCGAAACAGTGCCGACATTGATTCCCGGAAGTTTGTTTGCAAGGCGAATCGCGCTGTTTATCAGTCCGATTCCCTTATTGATGGCACTTTCTATTTTCGACAAAGCACCATTCATACCACTTTTCACGGCATTTCCCATCGCAGAACCAATGGAAGTTCCGATTGATCCGAATTTGCTCTTTACCTTCGACCATAACCCGGAGAAGAAGGAACCCCAACTGTTAAAGGCGGATTTAATATTCGACCATGCTTTCCGGAATGTGCTTCCAAACCATGAACCCACGGAAGAAAAGGCACCCTTTATCCCCGACCATATTCCGGAGAAGAAGGATTTCGCCCCATTCCATATAGATTTCACGCCGTTCCATGCGTTCCGGAAGGTTTGGGAAAACCACGATTTCACAGAATTAAATGTGGATTTAATATTGTTCCATATCCCCCGGAAGTAAGCTGTCACCGCCGACCATGTTTTCTTAATGGCCGCCCACGCATCCGAAAAGTATTTCCGGATTGCAGTCCATGCAGAATTTGCAAGTGATTTTATCGTGTTCCATGCGGATTTCCAAAACTCACGGAACCCCTCAACATTGTTCCAAAGGTAAATAAACGCCGCCACAAGCCCTGCCAAGGCCGCTACAACCAAACCAACAGGATTTGCCATCAATACGGCATTAAATCCAATCATGGCCGTTCTAACAACCTTTATTGCGTTTGCCGCCGCGGTCATTATCTTTCCCCATGAAATAATGAGAATGAATGTCCCGATTGCTGTTGTGGCACCGATAATCACGGCAACCCACGCCTGCACTGTTTCTTCATTCTGCTTTATCCATGTGATGGCATCTTGGAACCATGTCACCATATCTTCCAGTACCGGGATTGCCTTTTCCGCAAGGGATGCAATCGCATTCCGAAGTGCAGTCATTATCGGTTCCCCGATTTCACCAACCTTCGCCATTGCATCGGACAATCGTTCCTGCGCTTTCCGGGATTCCATGATATCCGCATTGGTTGCCTTGTACTGCTCGGATGCTTCACTGTAAGTTCCTTTTAAGGTCTTTACAATCAAATCCTGCCGTTCTTCCTCGGTTTTTAGCTTCGCCAACTTATCATTGAAATCCTCAACAGTGATTCCCGACCATTCAAGGGCATCCGCAAGGCTTCCTTGTACTTCTCCAAGGGATGCCGAATGATTGATGCCTTCTGCCAGTCCTTCCAACGGCAGGGATTCTCCGAAAGTGGCATATACCCCGGTCAAGATTCCTGTTAGATCGGAAAGTTCCTTTTCATTGTCCGCAATCAAGGCCAAATGCTGTGATGCTTCCACGGCCTGCCCGGAATCTCCAAGAACGGCATTAAGTTCTGAATAGGTGTCCTTTGCGGCCTTGGAACTGTGTCCGGCAGTCTGAAATGCCGCATCAAGCAGATTCATTTCTGCCCGATATTCTCTTGTACTTTCTACCGCACCGATGAACGCACCGCCGATGGCAAGCCCTGCAACGCCGATCCCTTTCGCAATAGTGCCTGCAACCCTGCCAATCTTCCCGAATGCTTCATTCGTTTCTTCTGCATTCTGTGATGTTTCCTTCAATGCGTTGTTCGCTTCTGTATTGTCTATTGCTACTGTTCCAAGCAATTTAAACAATTCCATAAGCATTTTCCTATTCCGGCACGAAGCCTTTCAACAATTCCTTGGATGCGTTTACTATGTTGCTAACTTCTTGATTTGTCATATACTCTGTGCTTTGCTTCGGCATCTTGCATCGTCTTTCGTATTCCTCGAATGAAATATCAAAAACCCTATGCAGGTAATATTCCCACCGGGCTTTGTACGCCTTTTCATCGGCTATACGTTTAAGCACCTCATATACAAATTCGTGAAGCTGTTGCAATCTGATAAATTCATCCATAATCAAAAATGGACTTGCATATCGTTGTGATAGCAAGTCCATAAATTTGATATATCCTATCGACTGAACAACTTCGTAACTCGTCCGAAAAAATCCCGGAAATCCTCTTTCATCACAATGTCAACAATAAGTTCGCCGTAATCAGCAAACGGCAGGTTTTCAACTTCCGCCTGCTTCATCCCGGTAAGGCTTGCAACGAAAGACTGAATCTCCTTCTCTGCCCTTGGCATATTGCCGATAACGATGCCTGCAATGTCAAAGAACACATCAATTCCGATTGCTTCCATGTTCTTCTTGTCCTTAATTCCTTCAACCTTGAAACACCCCTTGAATTCGCGGATGCCGATTGCGGAAATAATCTTGCAGATTGCACCAAAATCAGATGCAACCAAAGGTCTTAATGAATAAATCTTTTCTACGCTCTCCATTGTTCAATCTCCTTTTTTATTTCTTCTCGGTTTCCTTCGCAGGCTTTTCTTCCTGCTTAACCTCGACAACGTATCTTCCGGCCTTCTTGATTTCTTCAAATCTCTTCGGCGTTACATCGAATACTTCGCCAATGCCGTGAACCTTGCCGCCTTCCTTATCCTTAAAAGGCATGACAACTTTTACCTTCATGCGTTACACCCCTTTCTTATACAGTCGGTGTCGGATATAAAATGTGCCACGGCAACTTATCAGCTTCCGGAGAAACATCGGCCACGCACTCAAAGGTGCCTGCGAATACGCCTGCTTCCTTGTTCTTACCCTCGACTTCAAGTCCGGTAGTACAAATACACTGCTCGAAAAGAATAATGATCGGCGTGCCATTGGTCTTTTTGCCAACATAAGCAAAATTCTCAATGTAATCGCCTTCCTCAATTCTCGACTTGGCCTTAATCTCGGTGTAGCCCTCATAATCTTCCGATACTGCTACCTCACCGATAGTAGCCATCTTCAAGATTTCCGGTGTCATTTCAAGGAAGTTTACCTCGATGGTTGCCTTCTCTCCGGTCTTTACTCTTAATCCCTTAACCGGAACCAAAGCACCATCAACCTCAATATCCGTAACTTCCGGAACAATGGATGCCTTTGCACCGCCGGAAGTAGCACCGATAAGAGATTCCTCGAAGTTCCACTTGCCATCCGTCAAAGTAAGTCCCTTATGGATGGTACCTGCTCCAAGCAAAATGTTTTCCGGTGTCTTTGCGGTAATACCGCTTGACTTTAATTCTTCGTATGCCATTATTTCACGCTCCATTCTCTAACATCTAAGTTAATTTGCATCCTTTTCAGTTCGGCATCCTCTGTCGGGACAACCAAACTGTTTGCGTAAAAAACAGCCACCGCAGAACCATTGTCCGCAATGACTGTCTTGCCGCCTACCTTGTTAAAGTAAGCGGATATTGCTTCTTTTGCATCTTCCAACAGAATCCACGCTTTCCGCGTGAACCCGGTAAGAAGAAATGTTGTTTCCTGCAATCCGCTTTCATCCATCGGCTCCGCTTCTTCATACTCTCCGACAAAATATACATCCGGGGCTTCCTCACCATCTGCGAGATCGTAGCGCATAAAGGAATAGGCAAGCCCCAAGGATTCCATTGCATCTGATATGATTTTCAGTCCTGCTTTACTCATTTCATCCTCGCTTTCAACACATTCTGCGCCCTTTTAACCAAGGCAGATTTTAAGGAAGTGAACGCGCGTTGAAATGCTCGGTGCGGCGTTTTACCATAGGTATGATGCCATTTGCCTTCATCGTCCTTGTAATACCAACCGCCTTTTCTGCCGTTGCCCTTCAAAGCATATTCACCTGTTCCGAACTCTTCCCAAATGGCATTTTCAAGTGGTGAACCTATGGTTGTAATTCCTTTCGATTCATCAACTTTATAATCCCATGAATTTTTAAGCTGTCCGGAACCCACTCGCGAATTGCGCTTCACCTGCGCTTCCAGTTCGCCCCCGGCTTCGTGCAGATAGGCAATCACCGCATCATTCAATGCGCCCTTTACTTGTGCGCTTCTGTCCGTAAACTTCACCGCCATAATCACTGCCCCCCGGTATGTTTAAGATAGATTTCAAGCTGTTTGTTCAATTCCATCGGATTGTCAATCAGCATTACATCGTATCTCTGCGTTAATGTCACCATACGCGCATTTTCTGCTCTTACCCTTACCATTTTACCTTCGACTTCTAAAGTCGCAGGAATCGGCAAATAATCGCAAATAAAGATATGCGTGCTTTCCTGCATCTTGGCACTATTGGTATACTTGGAATCTCCCGATTGTAAATCCAACCATCCAAACAATTCCATCACATCATGCCACACAGGAACCTTTTCGCCTATCTCGTTCTTTTCCGTGGTGCTTACCTGCAAAACCGCCTTAATGTTACCGCCTATCATGTAAACACCCCCCTAGAAACGCGCCTTGTGATATGGTTTCAAGAAGCCCAAAAGGGATTTCGGATATCCCATCACAGAATTGCCTTCGTCCATGTTGAAATATGTTACGGAATGCCGGGAAATCGTTTCGGATTGTACCCCGACTTTCTTTTCCATATCCCATTTCAGCATTTCAACGGCACCTGCACGAACATCCGGCGGATATACAACCTTTGTCACAAGAACATCGGTTTCATCCAATGCTCCCGGAAGCGGAATCACATCCGTTTCTTCCAATTCGGGAACAACATACAACCCGGCGTTGTAATCTGATTCGGAAATCTGTATGGTGTCACCTGCTTTGAACATAGCGGCATCCAAATACAGCTTGCCATCCTCGATTGTTCCAACAGTCCGGATTGCCCGGTGTTGGAAGTTATTGTTTGTATGCCTGCGGATTGCATTTTCAATCCCGGCCAACTTTTCTTCCAACACCGCATCCGGCAGGCCTGTCGCGATTCGTTGCTTTAATTCCTCAACAGAAATAATCATAGGGATTTCCCCCTTTCATTACTTCTTGAAGGTTGCAAGAACTACCTTGGAAGCATTGGAAAGTGCAACAGTGTAAATCTCGTCAACGGAAACCGCGGTCTTTCTCGCAAGGGAGAAACGCTCGGTTTCTACATTTACATTGCGCTTTCTGTAAACAGTGAGTGCCGGGCTTTCATCCTCGGTTTCATTGTCTCCGTTCAGCTTAACAATCGGACATACATATCCGGTGCCGCCCTCGTTCTCCGGAACCTTCTTGGACGGAACAACCTCACAGCCGCAAATCTTACCGATTGCGCCGCTTACGCGAACAGTTTCTGCCAACTTATCAGCGGCAAGGAAATCTGCATCCTTTCTCAACTTGGAAACCTGCTTCGGATGTACGAAGATAACCTTCGGGGAATTTACTTCTTCCTCAAAGATATCAACCGCATCAACGATACCGGAATAAGAGATTGCGGATGCGCTTCCGTCAAACTTTAACTGTGCGGTCTGTAATGCCGCCATTGCATCTGCATCAACCTTGGATGCGATAGACTTTGCAAGCTGTCCGTTTGCTTCGCCTACCGGATCACCATAGCCGGAAAGAACTGCTTCATCGGTCAACTCAACAGCCTTCATTGCCTTCTTAACC
>UZAT01094390.1_pt1 | contig 12416 bp, 13 predicted proteins | sample 2160861 | NCBI WGS metagenome assembly UZAT01 (sample SAMEA5138306, study PRJEB28736) | viral metagenome | reverse complement strand
AAGCAAAGGAACAAAGAAGCTAAAGCAGCGAGACTAGCTAGGAGGCTTGAAAAGTACCGCAAGCAGATACAGACCGAACGTGACATTGCGAATTACTACATTTTAAAATCAAAAGAAACGAGGGCATAGAGACCATGGAAGCAACGAACATATACGGAGCTAGACTAGATCACATGAACTCAAGTAAGAACTTCTATCAATCCTACACCAGCACCAAGATGTATGTAGACAGTATAGAAGCTATAATAAAGTCATTAGAGAAGGAACTCAAGACGCTGGTAGACAAGAGCGGGCCAAGTTCAGTAAGAGCTATGACGTACGACTCCATACCAGGGGTAGCGATTAAGGTACCGGACGAAAAGGTCCTGCAGAGGATCATCGAACTGAGAGCAGCGATAGATATCAACAGAGCGAATCTCATGGAATGGGCCGATACCCTGGACACGATCAAGCGGAACATAACCAAGAAATCGAAAACCCTGGACGACATCAACCTCAAGGTTTTCGTAGCTGCGTGGATCGAAGGAAAGAAGAACGAAGAGATAGCAGCTGAGCTAGGATACAGCATCGGCAGGATTTGGAATGTTAAGGTCCAACTGAACCAGATACTAAGCTCAGCATAACACAAGTGAGTAACTCGTGAGTGTATATCAATTTTTAAATGTTAAAATAATAGTGTAGGTCAGTGCGTAGTGAACACTAGCCTACTTTTTATTTCCTTTCTTTTGGTTTTAGATTTAAACTCCTTTTTAAATCCCCAGGGTGGCCATATTAAACCGAGCGGAAACGGAATGATGCGGCCACCACGAAAACTCCAAGTACTTTATTATTAGTACTTATTATATATAAGCGTTTAAGTAAGACATAAACTAAGTAGAGAGAGATAGAACCACCAAGAGGGGATCCTTAAGGCTTCTGTCCTTTTTTTATTTAAGATTTCAAAATAATGATTTTAAGAAAAAGGTGGGGGGTTCTTCATCTTTTAGGTGTTTTTTTAAGTTTTTAAAGGGGATCCTTTTTTATGCCTTTTTTATTCCTTCAGCTTTTGAGGGGGTCTAAGGGGGGATAACCCATCGCTAGTCGGCCTTAAAATGGGCGTGTACTAGATATTTAATAACATATAGTAGTTAGTAATAAGGCAACGGAGCCACAGCGAAAGGACAACGCACACACATGAGAATCGTCGAGAAGGACATCAAAGAACTAAAGCCATACAAGAATAACCCCAGGAACAACGACAACGCAGTCGATGCCGTAGCAGCCTCAATCAAAGAGTTCGGGTTCAAGGTTCCAATCGTCATAGACAGGAACAATGAGATCGTAGCAGGCCACACCCGGTACAGAGCATCACTGAAGCTAGGACTAGCAACAGTACCATGCATCGTGGCAGACGACCTGAACGAGGAACAAATAAAAGCATTCAGGCTAGCTGATAACAAAACCGGTGAGCTAGCAGAGTGGGACATCAAGCTACTCAATGAAGAACTGATGAACATAAGCATGGATATGCTACAGTTTGGCTTTGAGGATGAAGCGGAAGAAAAAGAAGCTGAGGAGGACGACTACGAGGTCATACTTCCACCAGAGCCAAAAACCAAGTACGGTGAAATATACCAACTCGGCAGACATTATGTCATGTGTGGGGACACAACCAAGAAGGACGATGTCAACCTGCTAATGAACCATGTAGACATTGACCTGGTCGTAACGGATCCACCATACAACGTGGACTACGGCAGCAAAGCAGACACCATGAACAAGTACGGCTACGGGTTCACAGACAGAAGAATCCAAAACGACTTCATGCCCGAGCTTCAATTTATAGAGTTTCTAGCTGACGCTTTCCAAAACACAGCTGCAGTCATGAGACAAGGCGCTGCATATTACATATTCCATGCTTCGATCACACAGATGGAATTTGAAACCGCCCTGCGAATGAACAACATGAAAACGAGACAGCAAATCATATGGGTTAAGAACGCCCTGGTCATTGGTAGACAAGACTACCAGTGGAAACACGAACCATGCCTGTACGGATGGAAAGAGGGAGCGGCTCATTACTTCACGTTTGAAAGAACGCTGACAACAGTGTTCGAAGATAACATAGACCTAGACAAGATGAAGAAAGAGGACATGAAAGCCCTCCTGAAACAATACATGGAAGCCCAAAACCCAGAAACGATCGTCAGAGAAAACAAACCAACCAAGTCATCAGAACACCCGACAATGAAGCCAATCAAACTATTGGCGAACTTCATAAGAAACAGCTCGAAGCCAACATGGCGTGTCTTTGACCCATTCGGTGGTTCAGGATCCACGCTCATTGCCTGCGAGCAACTAGACCGGGTCTGCTACACAATAGAGCTGGACCCCAAGTACGTTGACGTTATCATCGACAGATGGGAAAAGTTCACAGGAAGAAAGGCGGAAAAAATACAATGAGATTATTCAGCACAGAGCAGATATCAAAGTACCACCCAGACAAATACGCAGATCAGATAAGCGATGCCATTCTAACCGCTTGCCTGAAGCAAGACATAAATAGCCATGTAGCCTGCGAAACGCTCGCTAAAGGCAAAACAGTCATCATAGCAGGCGAGATAACCACCAACGCAAAGGTAGACTACGAAGCTATAGCCAAAGGCGTGGCCAAGAAGCTAGGCTACGAGATAGATGACTTTATCAACCTAATCACTGAGCAATCACAAGAGATCAACCGAGCAGTAAACAGCGATGAGCAAATAGGCGCTGGCGACCAAGGTATCATGTTCGGGTATGCTACCTGTGAGACAGAAAGCAGACTCCCCAAGGCCTTTGATTACGCTAACAAGATAATCCGGATGATCGAAAACGATGTACCAAACGGAGTCCTGAAGGGCGATGCCAAGACGCAAGTAACGATAGACCTAGATACTAACGAAATGAAAACAACCGTTATATCGGTGTGCCATATCGAGAAGCTCACAATCCATGAGCTAAGAAAGTACGTCACAAAGCTGCTGATAGAGGCCGGGCTTTATGACGACTGCGAAACATTCATTATTAACCCAGCTGGGACCTGGAACATCGGTGGCCCAATAGCGGACTGCGGACTAACAGGAAGAAAAATCGTATGCGATCAATATGGCGGCTTCTGCCAAGTAGGCGGGGGAGCGTTCAGCGGCAAGGATCCAACCAAGGTAGACCGGAGCGCATCGTACATGGCTCGAAAGATAGCTGTCGACCTAGTAAACAAATTCAGCCTAAAGAGCTGCATGGTTCAGCTAGGATACGCCATAGGGCTAGCAAACCCAGTATCAGTCATAGCGGAAGCAGATGGCAAAACAGACTTTAATCGATACATCAAAGAAAACTACGATTTGACACCAAAAGGAATCATAAATCATCTCGGGCTTTATAGCATAAACTACGAGATACTGTCGGAGGGTTGTCATTACAGATAAGAAGGAGCGATAACAGTGGGCGATGGAATGCGGGGAACAAACCCTAATTCACTAAAAAATTTACTACCAAGACCTCCCGAAGGCGCTCAAAGAAAAGGTGCGCTCGCTTCCAATAAAGCTAAGAAGCGAAAGCGTGAAATAAGAGAGATAACGGAGTACCTGCTAGGCCTGCCCGTACAACCAGGGCGAGCTGAGAAAATAAAGAATTTAGTAGACGCAAAGACCAAGAACCTATCAGTCGTAGAGGCAATAACCATAGCGCAGATAAAAAAGGCATTCACAGGTGACACCAAAGCCTACCTAGCACTCATGGACACAGCACATCGAGAGAAGCTGGACCTCACACCAATAGATAACCAAGTAAGCACTGACGATCGCTTGTATCAAGCGTTAGCAGAAAGAGTCATAACACTGGAAGAGCCAGAAGGAATACAATACGAGGAGGACTTGGAAGATGCCTCCAACCAGGACGATCAAACAACAAACGATAACTAAGCCAATCCCGGAAATAAAGACCAACGACAAAATCCTGGATGCACTGACAGTAATCACGAACCCGGAAACAAGAGTGTTCACAATGGAAGGTTCCATCAGATCCGCCAAGACGATCACCGCAATAATAGGGTTCCATTTAAGGGTTCAAAAGCAAACAGCAAAGTATGCCCTTATAGCAGCTGAAGATTACAACGCCATAAGAACGAACCTGCTAGAAGCTGAGCTGGGCCTGCTTCAATTGTACCCGGATAAGTACAAGTTCTCAAAGGACCCAATCGGTGGATACTACATCGAAGTCATAGGCACCGACAAAGAGATACTCCTCGTCGGTTACAGTGACGCAAGCAAATGGGAAAAAATCCTAGGCAAGGACATCGAGACGATCCTCATCGATGAGTGTAACATTGCTGACGAACAATTCATGAACGAATCATTTGCTCGACAAGGAGCAACCGAACACCCAATCACAATCATGACACTCAATGGCGATGACCCAGGCCACAAGATATACACAGACCGGGTCAATAAGTCACTAATCATTGGGAACTGCCCAGTAAGCATTAGAGCAGACATGGATCGAGTAACAATCAAGAAGCGTGGCTATTATTATATGCATTTCACCTTCAAGGACAATCCGAAGCTGACAGCAAAGATGATACGAGACCTTAACGCTTTATACCCGAGAGGTTCCCACTACCACAAAACGAGAATCCTAGGCGAGCGAGGCAAATGGGGAATAACAATATTCTCAGACTACATGACCCCGGATTTATTAGTAGACCTGAAAGCTAAGGACCAAAACGGAAAGCCGATTTATAACTTAATCAAACACGCAATCGGAGTCGACATAGCTGAAGGAAGAGCAACCAACGTGTTTGCAATCGTAGGCTTCGAGAAGGACTACAAATACGCAGCTCTATGTGGACTAATGGTGTTCCCAACAGCCCAGAGCGGACGCAAAGTAGGCTACTCACAAAAGACAGAACTACTCAATGCATTCTTAGACAATCACTCAGGCAAGCCTATGGAGGGAATATTCGTAGATAGCGCTGAAGGAAACTACATCCTGGACCTCCAGGCTTCACCCATAAACAGACGAGTACCAGTCGCTGGATCCTACAAAGCAACGATCAAAGAGAGAATCGACCTATTTATAACATTATTCACTCGTAAACGGTTCTTTTTTGATTTATCGACCCTTCAGGCATACCAGGCCTATCAATCAGCAGTATGGGTCAAAGGCAAGGAAGGCAAAGAACGTGAGGACAATAACCTACCGATGAACGACATCATGGATGCGGTAGAGTACGCAATAACAAGACACATGAGCGCTCTATTGCTAGGGCTTAAGAAATTATAAGGCGGTGGACACATGAACATTTTAAGAAGGGTTTATAACTCTGTTGTCGATGCAGCACACAACAGATACGATAATAAGCTGAAGGAAGGATTGATCCGATTGGATATTAAACTAAAGCAAGAGCCAAAATTTCACACATTAGCAAGCCAGTACTTCTCAACGAGGAACTTCTCGAATAAACTCACTGAATACCTGATATGGTCCATAGGCGATGAGAACATCATCCGTAACTACTTCAGGGACCACCAGGACCCCTATGTAGTAGGTGAGGACACCAAGACCAACCAGTTCTGGAAAGTAGCTCCAAGCGAATACCCAATGGTGCATACAGGGTTCCCAAGCATCATGGCTTCAAAATCAGCAGAGATATTATTCGGTTCAGGGTTCGACGTCGATGTCAAAATTTATAAAAAGACAACAACACCGGAAGGTATAGAAACCATCGGTGAAGATATAGACGAAAAAGAATCCGCAAGAATTAAAGAGATGCTGACAGATGTCCTATTCCAGGACATGAGCCTGTATGAAAGACTCATGGGCGCAGGATTTGACGAAGCATGGAGCGGTCACATAGCAGCAAAATTGTCATTTGATAGATCCATAACACCGTACCCTATCCTAGAGTTTGCTGACCTTCGCTTTTTTGAGGTAGCTAAAGAAAGAGGATATACCACTGCTATCGTTTTCAAGCAATGGTACTCGGATGAAACCAGCCGGAAGAAATACCGCCTGGATGAGATCTACACGACAGTAAGAAAAGAAGAAGAGCTGTCATATTTTCGCATTAACAGAGAGACCAACGAACTGACTGAAAACTTAAAGCTCGAGGTTGGCGATGCAGTCATCCGTTACGAACTCTATGATGTGTCAAACGAAAAAGAGACACTGGTCGACTTTAGTTTATGCCCAGCACTAACAGCTGGAGTCAAACCTTTTGTAGCGTTCCCTGGAATCAAAGGAATGCTAGCAATAGAAAAACCTAACAGGCTTATCAATCAACAATTCAAAAACCTCCCATATGGGTCCTCAGACTTTGCAGGCCTGGGCGGACAATTTCACAGCGTAGACGAACTCTACAGCGAGAACGCCCGAGAGGTTAGAGACAATAAAACAATCCAAGCCATCCCAGAAGAATGGCTGCCTAAAGACAAAGATGGCAACCCACTAAAACGTGATAGCTTCAGGACCAATGTCATGTATTCAAAGTCCAACAATGACCTAGACCAAACCCAAGGTAAAAAGCCGGATCCACTATTCGATGTCGCAGAAATTCAAGACAAGACAGAGAGCATCCTAGGTAAATGGAAAATCGAGGTCAACCAAATATGCGTTAAATCAGGGTACTCACCTACGACATTTGGAATATACGGCTTCGAATCAATAGCAGCGTCATCGGATGCACAGCAAGAGAGAGAAAAAGCAACCATAGAGACTCGCAAAGGCAAGATAAAACTATGGCGCCCATTCCTTGAAAAGCTATTCATGAAGATACTGCAGCTTAACAGCTGGATCCTAGAAAACGATAAAACCATCGAGCAACCAGGAATACCAACGATGGATGTCGACTTTTCAAACTGCACGATCAACGTAACCTTCCCGGACTATGTCAAAGCAACTACAACCGAGCTAATCAACACATGGGGATCAGCGAAGAGAGATGGCCTAGGTGACCTAGAGAGCATCCTCAAAAAGGTATGGTCACCCCTTGGTTTGACAGACAAAGAAATCCAAGAGATGGCGGATAAGCTCCGTATCGAAAACAACATGGCCCTGGACAACCCAAATGCACTAAGCATGGACAACATCCTAAATCCGAATCCGGATGACGATAAAAACAAAGGAGGAAAATGATGAAAAAATTATTAATAGCATTACTAGCGATTTTCACATTCGCACTGATGGGATGTGACACAATGAGAGACCCATCAGCATTGATGACAGAGTTAGATCCACCAATCGAATACAACATCCTAAAGGTGTACGAACTCGAAATCATCAGTGGAAAGTTTTGGTTTAAATATGAATTCGTAATGAATGAAACAGAAACACTTTTATATGCGCCAAAGAAATACTGAGGGAATAAGATATCATGAACGAACCAAGAGCGCTAGTAAGCCCAAAAGAAAACATCGCAGAGCAAGCGGTGCTGTCGGTTCAGGAAGCGCAATCACAAATCAAGTCCTTAATCGTCAGAAGCTACTATGAAGGATGGCCAAAGACAAAACTAGAGAGCGAGATAGGAAAGGTCATAGCCAAAACATCCGAAGGTTACCCAGAGCGGTACCGGGATGAGATAAGGAGGAGCCTAGCGATCAACTCTCAAAAATGGCACTACCTGTACATGAACAATGTCAAGATAACCAACATAGAGTTAATTAAATCGATTAAGTCCTTAAACAAAACATACTCGATTGATATCGCAACCCTAGCAGGGATGGAACCATCCCAAACAAAGGCCGTAGTCGACAGGTTCCGGCCGCTGTTAACGCAGGATAAGATAGGGAACCAACTAATAGCGGATTATGAAAAGAGCGTCAAAAGGCAAATTGTAACGCTAGCCAGCGACCCAGCTAACATGAACCGCATTGACAAGAACGGCAAACCCTACAGAATATCACTCCGAAACTTCGCAGAGATGGAAGTCAGGTATGAAGCTAACCTCCAAGATGTAGCAAAGCTGAAGGAGGAAGGGGTCAAGTTAGTCATGGCCTCGAGTCATGCTGACGCTTCACTACGATGCGCACCATACCAGGGCAAACTTTATAGCCTGGATGGATCCAGCGGCAAGACCGCAGATGGAAAAACCTATACGCCACTAGACGAGGCCTTACAAGGACCCAGAGGTGATGGGAACGGAATCATCAACGGTTATAACTGCAGGCACAGGCTCATCGAATATACGCCAGGGATGAGAACCCCAAGAGAATACGATCGCAATACCATCCGTAAAGAAAACGCAATAACCATAAGGCAGCGAGAGTATGAACGGAAGATACGCAACCTGAAGCTCGAAGAGAATCTCTATAAAACCAGTGGCGAGAAAGAAGCTGCAGCACAAATCAACAATCAGTGGAAGAGACTAGAGAACAACTATAGAGCATTCTCACTGAAGAACAATCGCCCATTCTTTGAATGGCGAACCAAAGTAACTGAAAGTGAAAAAAGCACTTATTAGTTAATACACCGGTGGGAACCGATAGCCTCCACTCCCATATCGAGGTCGTGCTCGTAAAAAAACGGAAAGGAGTCAGCAACAATGATCAAACAAATCAACCCAGATTTAAAAGCCCTTCTAGGCGATGAATTATACGCTCAACTCGAAACTAAACTAAAAGACAAAGATGTTGTTATCGAAACAACTGAAGGATTTATCCCTAAAGCAAGGTTCGATCAAGTGAGCGCAGATTTAAAAGATTACAAAGCTAAGCATGAAAGTGTCAACGCTGAATATGAAAAGTTAAAACCTTTAGCAGCCGGCAACGAGGCCTTAACAAATCAAATCAAGGCACTTCAAGCTGAGAACGAAAAAACTAAAACTGAATATGAAACCAAAATCACCGCAAGAGAACGTGACTACGCCCTAAGCGAAGCACTGCGTGTGGCAAAGGTTAAAAATGCCAAGGCCATCATTGGATTATTAGACCACGACAAAATCGTGCTAAAAGATGGCAAAATCGATGGAATCGAACCACAACTCGAAGCTATCAAAAAGACAGACCCGTACCTATTCGATGCAGCACCTGCACAAAAGGTGGATGCATTCGGCAAACCAATCGTAACAGGTGGAACCGGAGGTACAGACGCAGATGCGAAAGCAATCGCTGCAGAATACCTTGGCCACGCAATAAAATAAAATAACTCAATAAGGAGCGAATAAAATGGCTATCACATTACCAGTACAATATCTTCAAGCCTTAGACTTGATTTACAAAGAAGGAAGCTTGACTTCTTTCTTAGACTCAAAACCAGCCAATGTCCAAATCATCGGCAAACAAATGAAAATCAAAAAAATCTCTACTCAAGGTCCAGCGAACATGACTAGAGGCGGAAACCTTGTAGAAGGCGAAGTAACCGGAGCATGGGAAACCGTAGATCCAGACTACGACAGAGGTCGTACATTCCCAATCGATGCACTCGATGAAGAAGAATTTGGAGGATTGGCTCAAGACGTCCTAGCGGACTATGAAATCCAACATCAAACACCAGAGGTAGACGCTTATCGTTTTGCGAAATACACCCAAAAAACTGGAGTCCAAGTAGTTGGAACACCAGCAACATTGGCTAATGCCGAAGCTTTAGTCACTGCAATCAACGTCGGTCAAGGCGAACTTGATGGCAAAGCACCAACAGTAGGACGTATCCTATTCGTAGAAGCAAAGCAATACAGAGCTGTAGAATTACTAGACACCACAAAGTCTCGTGAAACATTGGCAGGGTTCACCAAAATCGTCCCAGTACCAAAAGATAGATTTTTCACAAAAGTCAATTTCTTAACTGGTGGAACAGGACAAGAAGCCGGTGGATTTATCCGCCAAGGTTCTCAATACGATGCGTTTGAAGCTTCCCATGCTTACTCAGTCAACGACATTATCGAAGCAGATGGCAAGATTTATAAAGTCACTACTGCTGGTACATCAGGATCAACAGCTCCAACATGGCCAACAACCGGAACTGTTGCAAACGGAGCAGGCGCTCTCGTGTTCACGTTCCAAGAAACATCAGGAAGAGAAATCAACTTCATTATCCTTCATCCTTCCTGCATCATCCAAGCAATCAAGCGTCAAGAAACAAACATTGATGCACCAACAGCGAGAACTCGTAACTGGTACATCGGCAACTGGAAATATGGCTACTGCGACCTTTATGAAAATAAAGCGAACATGGTCTATGTTCACCACAAAGCCTAGTAGTACACTAATTATCGAAGCCATGGCCTAGCGCTGTGGCTTTTTCATGGGTTAAAGGGACAAGCTGGTTCGACTCCAGGATAACCCACCACAAGACAAAAAAGAAGGAGCCAAAAAAATGGAATATACAAAATTCACAAGCGATCAATTCAAAGTTTATACAGGAAAGCTGCTAGACTCAAGACTACCAGGTGAGGACGATGAGAGTAACAAAGTCGAGCGCTTTATCAATCGATGCGTAGAGGACATTCAAGATTTCATTAAATCAAGAGACTTCGGTCACATAGACTTTGCTGACATATCAGAAACCCAAAACGAGATAATCAACCGGGCAGCTATGATGCAAGCCGACTGGATCCTTGAAAATGGCGACTTTAGAAACCAAAGCGCATTTGACGCAACAACCGGACTATACGCAAACCTAGCGGATGTCAGTAAACGCCACGTCGCACCCATGGCGCAAAAGCTGTTGCTTTCAAGAATCATCAGCTCAACGAGGTAACAACCATGGCTGAGATGAGAGCAGGTCAACCATTGAACCTTAGATGGTACCCAAACATAGATACAGTAGATGGCGAACAACGAAGAGGGTCCTCCAGTGGTACAGATTTCTGGGCGAAGCAATCAAGCCCATCACAAGCGACTCGAGAATTCAGGAGCGGCCTAGAAGGCGTCAAATATTCAGTAGTTATCGTATCGACCAACCTATCCAAGCTAGAAGGAATCGAGAAGGGCTGCAAGGTTTTATACAAAGAAGCCAAACGCAATGTCGAGAACGTCACCATAGATGACCTAAAAGGAATAGCGTACATAGCGCTGTCATAGCCATGTTGTCATATTTTGATAGACTAGAGCAAACGGCCGACTTCTTACTTACCTGGCTTCAAATAAAAGCACCAAAGAGAACCTTCAATCTCGCAGTAAACGGAATCAGGAAAGCCTACGATGACCTAACCGGATACCCGATAATAGTAATAGGTGGCGAAACAGCACCGTACGCAATATACACTAACGAGCCATGGATAGCTGAACGCTGGATGGGTAAACAAAACCCTAACCAATGGTGGATCCAAAACGCCATCCTCGAAGTCATAACAACAATTCAAGCAATCATGTCGGGTGAGATTACCCACGATGATTATATGCGAATCACTGGAACGAGTGATATGCTGCTCAATAACCAATTCCAAAGCGCAGCAAATCAATTTGCATCAGCATAGGAGGCAATACCATGAAGGCAACAATCGAGCAATTATTGAAACCAGTTATAAAAGAGGACATTCAAAGCCTGCTATCATCATACGCTGCCAATTCAAATACAGAAGAATACAGCCTGAAGGTCGCAAATGACATAAGGCACCAAGATAAAGAAGATAATATGTTCACAATTTCTGCAGTTATCACAACAGGCGATGACCGGCCAAATGGAACAAAGGATGTCATGGCATGGAACAAATCGCTCATGATGATTTTTAGAGTCCCAGTGAACTACATCCAAGAATTCGCTGGAATCATTAAAGATTACTGCGATGCAACGTGGGACAGGGTCTCAACCGTAACGGACACAAGAGACACAGAACCTGCAGAAGCAGACATCGCATATCAATATAGATTTACATGGCTAAGCGCCAAACCGCAAGGGGAACCATATAGCACCATTGTAAAGGCCCTACCGGGTAATGACTACACAGAAGAAAGCCTCATGGTCCGAGAATTCGTAGTAATTGGCTCCATGTTTTATAGCTCGAATGTTCCCATGGATGACCAATCATTCAGTTTAGCTTTACAAACAGGAACAGAACCAGACCAAGACACAAATTTATGGTTTACGCACGATGAAACTCAATTTAATCAAGCAGATGAAGCTTTAAAAGTATTGGTTACAACGACTTCTTTTGAGTTATCAGCATGGTTATCAGCTCACCCCGCATCAAACTACTTGCCATATACCGTTTTAAGGATATTTTTAACCGACATTATGACTTACAACTATAAAATAGCGCTATCAACAAGCACCAAGCCAACGTATGAGTACATACCGCTGCTCGGAAGATTTGACGATCAGGCAATAATACAGCCAGCATTCACGCCAACGAAACTCGTGGACCAGGACACACCAGAATACGACCTGGATGCAGTAAACCGGTCAAAATCATTCTCGGTTTATCGAATTCTAAACGATGTGCTGCACAACCACTTGCTACGCCTTTT
>UZAT01140397.1_pt1 | contig 12424 bp, 16 predicted proteins | sample 2160861 | NCBI WGS metagenome assembly UZAT01 (sample SAMEA5138306, study PRJEB28736) | viral metagenome | reverse complement strand
TGACTTTGTACCACTTTAATGGTATAATAAGTACACCGAAAGGGGTACAGCCCCGAGAGATTGAAAGGAAAAAATAAAAATGATCGGATCCAGAACCACCGAAGTTTCCGGCGCTCAGCAAGCAGCGCTTGAGCGGCTCTACCTCCGCAAAATCCGCGAAGTCAACGAAAAGATCCGCAGGTTCACTGCCACCTATAACGACTGGGAAAACGCGGACCCGCGACTGCATGCCGTTTGTACCCGCGAGGAGTACGGTGCCCGCATCGAGTACTGGTACGAGGAACGCCACTCTTACGTCCTCAAGCTCCGCGATGTCCGTCGAGGCGTCATCCACGAGTAATCCACCAAATACCGGCCCCGGGCGGTCAATCCCGGGGAGAAAGTGAGAATTGATATGAAGCATTTTTACAGAGTTACTTGGTTCGAGCTTTGGTACGACCGCGCTGGTTTCCGCCACGAGCGGCAAGCAGAGACGGACGTAATCGCACGAGACGAGTTGGACGCCTGCATCAAGGTTGCAGACGGAGAGCCCCTCGGTTACGGCTTCGAAGCGCAGCAGGTGGGCCGATGATGGCCCGCCTGCCGTGCGGATGGTTGTTTCGCTTGCCGAAATTCTGCGCGGGTCGTAAATGCGAAGCCTGCCCGCTTAATCTTCACGAAAAAATCAAAAAGCCCAGGAGCTGATCCTGGGCTTTTCTCTTATTTGCCGATTGCCTCTGCGATAGCTTGGGCTATTTTGTTCGCACCGAGTTCGAGGTAGCGTTTGCGGTCGGTGTAGTTGTCAAGGAAGAAGAGCTCTATAAGGATCGCCTTTGCGGTCGTGTTGCGTACCACGTATAAATTACGGCCGTCCTTGATGCCTCGGTTCCTGAAGCCTAATTTAGCCATGTTGGCGCAGATGCGCTTTGCTGCGGTGTGTTGTGTGCCTTTGTATGTCCAGCACTCGACACCGTGCCCCGTGTGGGCTGTGGAGGCGTTGCAGTGGATGGATAGGAATAAGTCCGCGCCGCTGTTATTGGCGGACTTGACAGCTTGGCTCAGGTATGCTTGGGTAGTGGTTGCTTTGTCCACCGTGGAGTTGTGGACGGTGTGCCCGAGCGCGTGCAATTTGGGGATCAGAGCGGCCGCAACGGCACGGTTGATCTCGCTTTCGCGGAAGCCCTTATAAACGGCTCCGTAGCCCGCTCCTGCGACTGTGTGGCCTGCGTTGATGCTTATCTTAATGGTCAGCACCTCCTCTCTGCTTGTATTGTCCCATAGGTCTGTGTATCATCGCGTATCATATTAAAAAGGGCACCCTGGTGTGGGCGCCCTTTTTGTGGCTTTATAGGTTCTTAATCTTACTCAGTGCCCTCGCGTGGATCCGATGCGTCTGTGCCCATTCGTAGTTGAGGGTGGCGGCGACTTCCGTCCAATCCGCACCGTCGATGTACCGTAGCCGCATCAGCTCCCTCTCGGTCGGGTTCAAGGACTCGATCGCCTTTTCGATTTTCAGCTGTCCCTCGGTTAGCGCCTCGAGCTTCTCTCGGTAGAGGTCCTGGAGCGGATGAACTACATCAAAGCTTTGTCCGATCCTCTCCAGCTCTAAGATTCTACGCTCGATTTGACTTGTTTCGATTTTTATGCTTCTGTATTGTCTAAGTTGTTCCTTTGTCATCGGTAGTCTTTACCCCCTGATCTTTTCTGTGGAGGTAGCAAGTCCACGAGCAGTAATACTTACTACCTTCGCGGTAAATATGTAGTGGTGCGGGAATGAAGATCTTCTTGCATTTTCGGCACTGCTTCTCCGGGAGGATTTGGCGGGTCTTATCTTTTCCCATGTCAGACCTCCTTCGGTGCGTCGACCAGCTCTAAATCGTCGAGCAGACCGTCTATAAAGTCCTGCGGGAAGCCGTTCTTTTTGAAGATTTCACGCATTCTCTTATCCAGGTATTCGATCTGTTGACCCTTGAGGACGAGTTTGGTCTGGCGGTCAAACAGTCGCTTGTGGCTGCCGATGAAGCAGGTGAGCCGCTTTTCTCCGAAACCGAAGGCGTCATGAAGGACGCAGCATACCATTTTCATATACAAGTTCAGTATTACGCGGCAGTCGTGTTCCTCTTGTTTCAGCGCGGCTTTTGTCGCCATATCCACGATGTAGTCCTTAAGCCGATCCTTTTGCCGGGGGCTCAGGCTCTCATATTCTCTCGGTATTCTCGCTTTCATGTCATTCTCCTTTCATTTTCGCCCCGCATTTTGGGCAGAAGTTCCACTCGCCTACGTCGTTGTAATAACTACTGCATAGCTTCCCACACACAGAGCATTTATAGGTTGCGTTTCTGTTCATTCTCCGTGGCTTCCACAATAACCAATGCCCAGTAATGAAATTGTCTTTCGTTGTCATTCCGCACCGCCTTTCATTCTTCTGCCGTATTTCCGCTCAATTCTTTGCACCACCTTGTCGCTAATAGGCAACACCAACACATCACCGATTTCTGCTATTGTTTCTGCGCCGCCCCAAAATCTTTCTCCACTCCAAACGATGTAGGCTTCATTTCCATACTCGGTTTTTATGCATAGTGTTTTATGCTCTGTTATGAATAAACCTATTGGGCAATCCTTTAACTTAACAAAACCTTTTCTACTCATTCCGCACCGCCTTTCATCTTCGGAGCGTCGGGAAGCGGCATCCAATGGGTAACTGTTCCCTCATTAAATCCACCAACCTTGCTATAATGAAGAATACAAACCAAACTTTGCCCTTCGATATTGCAATGTGTTAAATATCTTCCGCTCCGTTCAGGCAACCTCTCGTCAACGCTTATCCACTCTTGCTTGCGGTAGCCTGCGTTGTAGAGCATTTCTGCAAGAGGTTTACTAACCTTTAGGGAAAATACTGTTCCGATGACTTTCGCCATTTCATCAATATGTTCTTTGCTCATCTCTTTACTATCTCCAGCCGTAGCGCTTCCAAGGCGCCGGCCTGTCCTTTCTCTTTTTTCTGGAGGGCCTTCAGCACCCTCTCGTCGTGGGTTCCTTTTAGGATCAAGTGGTAAATTCGGCAGACGTTCTTTTGTCCGGGCCGGTTGAGTCGTTCGTTGGCTTGCTGGTAAAGCTCCAAGCTCCACGGAAGCCCGAACCATATGAGCAGGTGCCCGCCGTCCTGAAGGTTGAGTCCGTGTCCGATGCTCGCGGGGTGCGCGAGGGCGACGGGTATCTCCCCGCGGTTCCAGGCGTCTATATCCTCGGGTTTGTCAAGTGCGCGGCATTGGATGCGCTCCCGGATGCGCTCGGCGTCGTGCTTGTAGGCGTATAGCACCAGCACGGGGTCGCCTCCCGCTTCCTCGAGCATCTCCTCCAGGGCGTCGAGCTTGACGTCGTGGATCCGGTGGACTTGACTTTCCGTGTCATATATGGCTCCGTTTGCGAACTGTAGGAGTTTGTTTGTCAGCGCGGCTTCGGTTCCCGCGACTATGTCTCCTTGGCTGTCGAGGCACTCCATCACTCTGTCCCGCTCGAACTGCTTATACTGCTTGAGCAGGGCGGGTGGTGGTGTGAGCTCCACGTCCTCGTAGATTTGCCCCGGGAGCTTCAGCACATCCTCCTTCTTGATGCTCATGCAGATGTCGGAGAGCTTGCTGTACACCTCGTCCTCTGCGCCTTCTTTCGGTCGGTAGCTGTAGACGATGTGACCGTTCATCTTTTCGGGCACGAGGTACCGCGCGCGGAAGGCTCCGAGGGTTCGACCTAACCGCTCCCCTTGGTCGAGGAGGTACATCTCCGGGAATAAGTCCTCGAGTCCGTTCGGGCGTGGCGTTCCGGTTAGTCCTATGATGCGCTTGATACGTCCGCGCACTTTCCGTAGCGCTTTCCACCTCTTGGCTTGAATGGACTTGAAGCTGGAGAGCTCGTCGATCACCACGATCGGGAACGGCCAGCCCTTGCATTGCTTCAGGCACCAATCCACCAACCACTCCACGTTCTCGCGGTTTATTACATAGAGGTCGGCGGGGGTCTCCAGGGCGGTCTCTCGTTTGTTGCGTGGGCCCATAACCTTCGAGACGCGGAGGTGCTTGAGGTGCTCCCACTTTGCGGCCTCCTTGCTCCAGGTGTTTTCGGCTACTCGTTTCGGGGCAATCACCAGCACGGGACCGTCCTCCATCAGGTCGTGGAGGATCTGGTCGAGCGCGGTGAGAGTGGTCACAGTTTTTCCGGTGCCGTGTTAGCCCATGCCCCATAAGAGTGCACAGGCAGGATTTTTAGTTATCCAATCGATACCTGCTTGCTGGTGTGCGTAGGGCATGAAATTCATTTTGACCACCTCCCTCCGTGGGTTTATCTGCTTCTTTGGGAGGGGTCGTGTGCCTGTCCACCTTTCCGATCAAGCACAAGAATGCCAGGTCTTTTCCAAGGCAACAGACACGGTCGGGATCACTATCGGATAAAATCGAGCGCCCATTCGCGCAAGTTTTACATTTTTGGTTCATCCCTTCACCTCCACCATTATGCGTCCGCATCCGGGGCACGTACCCCATTCGGCATTAGTCTTGTGCCCGCAGGCGCTGCATCGGTAGGGGTTGCGAGGGTCGCGAGCCAGTACCCATCGTGCGGTGTCGCTGCTGTCGTCATCTTCGGGGTCCTCCTCAGGCTCCTCGGCGATCCGCTCAAGCTCTGCGTAGAAGGTTGTTGCTCGGTCGGCTCCGGTGATGAAGCACTCGCGCCTCACCAGCTCCCACCCCTCCGCCAGGGCTTCGTTGACTTCTCGGTCGAAGCGGTGCGGTGTATTTTCGGTTATGGTCTTAATCTCCAGCATTCTCTGATTCTCCTTATCTTCTTGCTAATTCGTCCGCTATTACGATTTCGAGGTAGTCCAGTTGGTCGGTGTTGTAAACGTGCCATACCGTGAACCCGAGGGCGGTCAGTTTGCGCTTCCACCAGGTTTGCAGGGGGTCTACTTTCCCGCCTTTAGGGCGTTTGAGCTCTACGAAGTATACGCGCCCTCCGGGGAAGAGAAGGATGCGGTCAGGCACCCCCCTCCATCCGGGACATACCCATTTAAGGCACAAACCTCCGAGCTTTCCTTCTACCAGGACCTTGAGCTTTCGTTCTATTTCCTTCTCCAATGGGTTATTGTTCATTTTCTACTCTCCTTGCATAGTATCGTTGGCGTCCATAAGGGCGAGCGGTTACTCGGCTGTTCCCTTGGTGCCGCCACTCCGGAAGCCCCGCCATGATGTCGCGGATCTCTTTTGCCGCGTAGCGGTCGATCCTGTCAGGGTTTCCGCCGAGGGCTTCCACCCAGATCTCCAAGGTGCAGACGGTGGTTCTCTTTACGGTTCCCTCTGCCGCGCTTGACTCGAGCCACTCTCGGCGCGTGTAGCTGTCCATCTCGTCCCAGTTGGTCGGCAGGAGCTTGTTCAAGTAGTCGGCTACGATGCCCGCTCTCGGGTTCTCCTCCTCGTAGCTCTCCTGCACCTCCCGCGCCACCTTCTCGAGGCTCTTCGGAAGGTAGAGCTTTTCGCCGGCTTTGTAGAGTTCCACCGCCTCCGCCCATACCTGCTTGACCGTCTCCGCGGTCAGCTCGTCCCACATATCGTGCGTGGGATCGTTCGGGGTGTCGACTACCCAGAAGCGTCTGTTACCCGTAGTGTCGCGCAAGAACTGCGTTTCGTTGGTCGTGCCGATGAATACGCACTGACGCGGGAACTCTTGGAGGCGTCTGCCGTAGGCGGGTCTGAAGCGGTCGACCTGCTTTGAAATGTAGAGCTTGATGGTTTCCGCCTCTGCTTTCCGCATCCCCGCAAGCTCGCCGACCTCCATGATCCATACGCCTTGCACCTGCTCGTAGGCGTCCTTGCCCTGCATCGTGGTGAAGGTGTCGGAGAACCACGGCCCGCCGAGCTTTGCGATCAGAGCCGACTTACCGAGTCCCTGCCGCCCTCTGAGGGTCAGCATATAATCGAACTTGCACCCGGGCTTGTAAATCCGCGCTACCGCCGCGACGAGGGTCTTTCGTGTAACCGCTCGGGTGTAGGCGTTATCCTCTGCGCCGAGGTAGTCGATCAGGAGCGTGTCCACTCTCGGCACGCCGTCCCACTCGCATCCGCTCAAGTAGTCGCGGACGGGATGGAAGCTGCGCTCTTGGGCTACGACGTTTACCGCGTCAAAGATTCGGTCTTTTCCGGTCATGCCGTATAATCGCTCCATGTAGAACCGCAGGGCGGCGTCGTCCGTGTCCACCCATTGGCTCGCACCTCTGATGGCTCGCCACGGTAGGCTTGTAAGGCTCACAATGTTATGATCCATCTCGTTGTAGGCCAGGCAGTCCTTGAGCTGCGGGTCGTGCCGTAAAATTGTTACGGCGTTCTCGATGGTTTGCGCAAGCGCTCCCTTCTCGGTGACTTTCAGCTTCTCCCGCCAGTCGGTTCCGTTGGCTTCTATCGGCTCCGCGAAGTCGCCCGCCGCCTCCTCCACTCGGTCTGCTATGATCTGAGCGGTTACCTTTTTGTCCTCGGTGGCGAGCTTGGCCATTGCCTTGTAGCTCGGTCTTGATGCCATCGGTGTGTCAGGCTCGACGTTTGCGTCTAACTCGATGAAGCTGTGGAGCCTTACCAATTCCCAGGCGTTGCAGAGAACGCCGCTTGCGGGGTCTGTGGCGTGGTGGGAGTAGGTGAATTTGTCGTCGTAGATAATCACTCCTGCCGCCGTGCTTCCCTCGGTGTAGGTGTACCGCCCGGGATCGTCACTCGGTACGTAGGTTGGTATGAATTGCGCGATTGCTTCCTGGATCGGGTAGTATGCTCGGCAGAAGGCTCCGACGATTCCGCCCTTCTCGAGCGGGTCTTTTTGCTTGGAGGCGGAGGTCTTGACAATCTGCGCCACCCTTGAGCTCATGGGCCAACTTGACACATCCCTCCAGTTATGGTATGTGGAGAGGATTTCGTCCGGGTCGAGCATCGGCGCATCGAGGTGCTCGAATACGAATTGACCATCACGGGAAGTGCTCGGCCAATACATCACCCGCTGTGGCTGGTAGCTCGTATCGTCAAATTTGTCAATCCCCAAGGTGTCCGCGATTCTGCGTCCTATGGCTTGGTACTCGTCGGGGTCTACATTCCGTGCGAGTGGAACCACCAAGCGGAGCCTTGGTTTTTCCGGTGTGTGTTTATGCGTCGAGTAAACCGCGCCTGCGTTGCCGTAAAACATACACCAATCGCCCCACAGGTCGTTATCTGCGAAGTCTGCATCAAGGCAAAGGACGGATCGGAAGCGGATATCAGAACGGCTGCCATTGTTGCAGTAGCCTCCCACGAAGCCGCCTTGATCTTTCCGCTCGGACTGTTGGTCTCGGGTCATGGCTCTGTACTCCGCTACGGTCTCTGCGGTGCGTACCGTCTTGCTCATTCGCTCCAGGAGCTCTGACCACTGCATCGGTCGGTTCTTCCAGTTCTTTGTCTTTCGGCTGTTGCCGAGGGCGACGTCCAGGGTTTTATCGTGTTGCACGTTCATTGGCTCTCGCCCTCCTTAGCTTATTGCGCTGCTCCGCTCTTGCTTGCTTTTCTCTTATGTACGCCCGCTCTGCCTCGACGTACTTGTCAAGCAGGGCGCGGGTCTTTGTGTAGATGGTTTCTGTCTTTTGGTTATTGCTCCATACCTCGACGCGGACGCCGGGGGCGAGGAGCAGTTTGACTTTTCGGGCGGACGATGTTATAAGCACCGTCCTTCCGCCCTTGGTCTCTTGCGCCACGAAGGTGTTATACTTCGCCATCGTTGGTAGCCTCCTCTTTTTATGTGTTTTTATTTTGTGAGTCCGCCCCATTGCTCGGCCATAGCCCGAGCAACACCAGGGAAGGTTTTACTCGCATCCTTCGCGTTATGCGCGACGCCTCGACTTCCACCTTTACCTCTTGCGAAGCCACCCGTATTACTTGGCAGATAAGGATTGTAATCGTCTACGATATGCGTGGGCACCAATTTAGGCAATCCTTTGAGCCATAAACAAGTGCATTTTGAAAACGGATGCCCGTGTTCGTACGGTTGAATTTTTTGTGTGGGCTGTGGTAAGCCGACGATTTTTAGGGGCACGGGATTTTCAACCGCTATTTTATCGCAGTCAGCATTTAGGATTTTAAAAAAGAATTGTTTTGCTTTAATAGCCAGTTTTAGTCTTTCTTGTGATACTTCACCGGCTTTAGGGAACATCCATCGTGCCCCCGCCTTGCTCATGTAAGTGCACGGAGGGTGCGCTATGATCAGATCCCATTTGCCCTCTATCCAATGCTCGCGACCATCCATCGTCGTAAAGACAATATAATCATTCTCGTCGTACTTTGGTTTGGGGTTTAATACGTATGACACATCGTCTTTTATATGCCACTCAGGGTGCCCTCCCGAGCATTCTTGAAGATCGCACGAATACGCCTCATGCCCTTTTTCTCTAAAAGCCTTACATACCGCTTGACTTTCTTCGCAAGCAACTAATATCTTCATATTCTTCTCCTTTCGTTTCTTTTTGTTTTGGGGTATAACAACAGCAACAGCCACTCTCGTCAAGGGCTATCTCACAACATTCGCAATAGGCCCCTTCGTAATTATTCTCGCAGTTTGCGTTGTAACATTTTCTCACTTTGCTCATTCTGCACCCAATTCTTCATGTAGAATTTTTTGCTTTGATATAGAAAGGACACGGTCCCCCTGCTTGAAGCCGACGAAGTCACCGCAGGCGTACCAGTTCTCGTTGCGAACGTCGAAAGCGTTGCCTCCGTGTATAATATCGGGCCAGTTTTTCTTTGCGACGAATACAGGCTTCGGGTCTATCTCATAGGCGTAATATTTGACGTTCTTGAAGCCCATCTTGTCCAGACAGTAGCGCCCGGTGGCTATGCCGTCGTAAAGAGACAGCACCACGATCTCCTCCGTCTGAGGCACGTCAGCCAGCGCGTAGCTGAGCACGTGAATAATGTCGTCGGCGTTCCAGCCGTTGCCTATCAGCTTATAGCGGTGGCTGTCCGCCACGCCTGCCGTGTACCCGTCCGGCAGGGTCAGGCATCTCTCGTACTCCACGGGCGTGAGTTTCCGGGCTCTTCCGTCGATCAGTACCTTTTTATGCTGACCTCCTCCGCCGACTGCTGTCAGCGTGTGGACCTTGAATGCTGGGTTGAATACGCGCTTGTGCATTTCGTGGTTTTTGCACACCAAAGTCGCGCAAACCTGCTTCGTCAAGTCCACGTCGGTGACGGGGTAATTCAGGAAGTATTTTTCAGGCACGTCCGGCTCTAAGATATCAGCCAATACGATCCCTTTGTCTATGGGTCTCTCTACGCCTTGGATATTCGTCCAGATGAGCCTCGGCCGCTCGGCCGCCGAGAAGTCCCCGCCGTCGCGCAGGTAGGGCTCGCATCCCAGGTGCGCGGTTATAGATGCCTGCACGTCCTTGTGCATACTGGCCACGTTTTCATATAGCCAGATGTCCGGCTTGAACTTTTCGCGGGCTATGTGGTAGTTTTTGAACAGCTCCCACCCGAGGCCCTCGTTCTTTGTTTCGCGTGTTATAGGGGAGTTCGTTGCCGCTCTGGCTATGCTCCAGAACGTGCAGGGGCTCCCCCCGAGTAGAATTTTTAACATTTAGCCACACCGTCCTCCCCCGTTTCTGCTTTCGTCGGTGCGAGCGTCAATAACTGCGTTTTCAGCATACACTCACGGCATAGCCACTTCGTTGGCACCTTGACCTGAGTACCATTGCTGATTTCCCGAAGTGTGGCGGTGAAGTAATCTTGACCGTAGATGTCCTTCCCGCAAATGTCGCAGGTTATTCTTGTGTATCTTCCCATCTCTTATTCTCCTAATCTTTCATATAGAATTTTGTTTCGTATCCGTCTGCTCTCAGGCGGAGTCCCGGCGCCCATTCGATCGGTCGGCCCATAATCTCCGCCATGTCCTCCCATCGTGAGCCTTCCGGTGCCTCGGCTACAATCTCGTCGTGTACGTGGAAGCAGATATCAAAACCCGCCTTTTCGAGCCTGATGATTGCTACTGCGAGGCAGTCCCGCGCGACGGCTTGGACTACATTCTCGACGAGCTTCCCTCCCCATGTGTCTGTCCGCTCCCACTTTCGTGTGGTTTGGTTCTGCCCCATGAAGCATATCTTTCCGTCGGTGTCAAGTCGTGCCCCCCAGTAGGTCAGGATGCGTCCGCTCGGGAGTTTGCATCGTAGCGCGTCCTTGTCTCTCCAGAAGGTGCAGACGGTTCCGCCCGCGAGGAACTCTTGGCTGTAGCCGCGTCCCCCAGTGAGGGCTTCGTTCTGTCGCGCCCGCTCGACATCTCGGTACTTTCGGAGCACCGCGCATCGTCTGCCAGGGTTTTCAAGTGCCGCCCTTGCCGCGTCCTCGACTCTTCTCCAAAGGCGCGGGATGGTCGGGCTGGCGAGTCGCCATTGATTCACGATGTCCTGCATCTCTTGCTCGGTCAGTCCCATCTTCTCGGCTCCGAAGGCTTTCAATGCCGCGACTCCGCCGCCATATCCGCAGGCGAGCTCTGCGACTTTGCCCTTTTGCCGTAGGTGTCCGTTGACTCCGTGCTTTTCCACGGGTACCTTGAACATCTGCGAGGCAGAAGAGCAATATATGTCTCCTCCGTTGGCGAATACGTCCATCCGCCACTGCTCCCCGGCGAGGTATGCGATCACCCGCGCCTCGATGGCTGAGTAGTCGGCAACCAGGAAGGTGTGGCCCTTCTTGGCTATGAACGCCGTTCGTATGAGCTGGCTGAGGACGTCTGGGACGCTGTCGAAGCAAAGCTCCAAGGTCTCCAGGTCTCGCTGTCTGACGACCTCCCGCACCGTGCCTATGTCGTCAAGGTGGTTCTGCGGGAGGTTCTGCACTTGTACCAAGCGCCCCGCCCATCGTCCCGTGCGTCCTGCGCCGTAGTATTGGAGCAGTCCGCGCACTCGGTTGTCCTCGCAGGCGGCGTTGGTCATTGCCTTGTACTTGGTCGTGCTGGTCTTTCCGAGCAGCTGTCGGAGCTCCAGGACTCTCTTTGTGGTCGGATCCGTCGCGGTCTTTTTAAGGTCACCGACCGTTTCCTTGTTCAGGCTCTCGCAGTCAATGCCTACCGTTGACAGCCAATCCTTGAGCTGCGCTACGCTGTTTGGGTTGTCGAGCCCTGTCAGCCTTTGCATCTCCTCGGTGTGCTCCTTAGTGAAGGCATCGTCTACCGCAATTGCCGCCTCTGCGAGTTCAATGTCTACCAGCACCCCGCGCTCGTTGATCCTCGCGTCTGTTGCCCACAGTTCGCGCTCAAAGTCTGGAACCGGGAAGCGCTGGAGCATCTTATAAATGGTGCGCTCTACCTCGACGTCTCTCTTGGCGTATTCCTTGAACCGCTCCCATTTTTCCGGTGCGTGGTGCGGTAGGTTCCGTGTCCGTCCTCCGTTTGCAATGGTAGGCTTGCAGGGCTTGCAGAAGTAATTGATTAGGGCGGTGCCCTCTTTTATCTTTTGCTCCTCAAGCCCCAGCGCCTCTCCCGCGCTCTCCAGGCTCATTGGTAAGCCGTTCATAGCGCATAGGATCATCGTGTCCACCCATTGTTCGGGCGGTTGGTAGAATTTGAACGCTCGGTGGTAGGCTCGGCGCTCGAAGGCGCTATTGTGAGCCACCTTGATGACCTCGGGGTCTTTCAGTCCTGAGATGATGTCTTGCAGCGCCTCGCAGTCGTTTGGGTCGGTGAGGTCCAGTACTTCTACTGGACCGTCGTCCCACGCGAAGGGAAGGAGCAAGATTTCAAAGGCCGGATCGTCCATGTACTTGTACGAGCCTGCGCTCCGGATGTCCGTTGCGCTGTAGGTCTCGGTGTCGAGGTATAGGATGCGTTTGCCCGCCATTGTTTGTCAGTCCTTTCGTGTTTGTTTTTAGAACGGTTCGTCTCCCAGAATGTCGTCGTCCTCGTCCTTGAAGTCGTCCGCGAAGTCGTCAGCGGATCCTACCGTTCCGAAGGGCTCGCCGTCGTGGAGCTTCTGGATGGAAAGCAAGCCCGCGCTGATGCCCTTCTTGCCGTTTGCGTTGTAGCCGTAGAAATTGATCGACGCGCGGCCGTAGCATCCGCTGTAGACCTCGCCTGCGTCGGTGATCTGGTTGCGGAAGGCGTCAACGATGACGGGCTTCTGCTTGGAGCTTACCGTGATCACGTAGCAACCCTTGCACTCGGGTCCATAAGGGTCGCCGCTGTCGCGCACGCCGTCTCCGTCGTGGAGCGTGTGGTTAGGCTTCTGCGGGAGTGCCGTTGCGCCGTTGCGCTTGCAGAAGTTCTCGCGTGCTTCCGCCATTGCATCCTTGATCTTGCCAAGGGTTGCCGTGTCGCTTTTCGGGATCAGAAGCGTTACGCTGTACTTGGGGTCGCCGCCGTTGTTGTTTTCCTTCGGCTCGAAAATGCTTACATAAGAGAAACGTAC
>UZAT01383022.1_pt1 | contig 12425 bp, 5 predicted proteins | sample 2160861 | NCBI WGS metagenome assembly UZAT01 (sample SAMEA5138306, study PRJEB28736) | viral metagenome | reverse complement strand
GTTATGATAGTGTTCGTGAAACTGCAAAACTGAAGGCCAAGCAAAATGCCATAGCCAAGCAAGTGGAAATCAACAAAGCGCAAAATTCCTGGTTTAAGGGTGGCGGTTTGTCTGACGGATATGACTTTGGCGATTTGACTCTGTCTGGCCTGGCTACTACAGGCGATATGTTCAGAGGCATTGGAAAAGGTATTTTAGGTCTTGGTGAGGGCGTTGTTGATCTGGTTACGCTTGGCGTTGGCAAAGGTGCTGAATTGTTTGGGTACGATGAACTGGCGGAAAATGCCAAAAAGAACGCTCAGGTTGACCTTACAACTGAATTGCTTGGCGGCACCGGTGACTGGCTGGATCAGTATTCTTACCTGGGCGGCAAGGCAGACAATATTACTGCCGGTGTCGGTCAGGTTGCCGGCATTATGGCAACGGCCGGTCTTCTCGGTGGCGTTGGTGCTGCCGGTGCAGCTGGTGCAGCTGGCACTGCTGCGGCTGGCACTGCTGCTTCTTCAACTATAATGCCTACCCTTATTACAAGCGGATTGACATTTGCCAGCAGTACAGGTCATGGTGTTACGGAAGCACTGAACTCAGGAGCAACAGATGGTGAGGCTTGGACTTACGGCCTGATTGCAGGTACTGCGGATGCGGCAACGGAGATGATTTTTGGTGGCCTGGGCAAAGGCATTAACGCAATTGGTTTCTCCAAAGGTTTAAGCGGTGCTGATGATATGCTTGCCAAGGCTGTCTCCAATAAAATTTCCAATGTACTTGCGAAGAATGCCGTTCAGTGGGGCATCAAGGCAGGTGCAGAAGGTGCAGAAGAGGTTCTGGCCGGCATTGCACAGGCAATTGGCAAAAAGGCAACCTATATGTCTGAAGAGGAACTGAGTCAGATCCTTGCGGACGAGAATCTTCTGGAACAGTTCATTGTTGGTGCGGCAACCAGCGGTATCGTACAGGGTTCTGGCGTGGTGCAGTCTACAGTGAGAGGTCAGGACTATATCACCGGATACACCCAGAATGACCAGGCTGTGATCGACAGGGTTATCAAAGACCGGATTGCCGAAGCTGAAGCAGCAGGACAGAAGCTGACTGCCAGGGACAAGGCAAACATCAAGGCTGAAGTGGAAGAGGATCTGGAAAAAGGTCACATCTCCATTGACACCATTGAGGAAATGCTTGGCGGTGATAAATACACCGCTTATCAGGACACTATCCAGCAGGAGAACAATGCCCTGGCTGAACTGGCTGAACTGTATGAAGGAGACGAACTTCAGCAGAAAGCTGAAGAGTTCATGGCAAATTCCAAGAGAGGCGAAGCGGCAAAGGCACTGCGAGACTCTGTGTTTGATCTGGTCAAGGACTCCCGGCTGGGCGAAAGCTACCGGGAAGTGGGAAGACGGACACAGAAGTTTGAAGTGGATCTGAACCAGTATACCGATGAGAAGCAGAGAGCCATTGTCCAGAAGGCTGTGGAAAGCGGTGTGCTGAACAACACCAACCGGACACATGACATGGTGAACTGGGTGTCCAGCATGGCAGCGAAACTGGATACGAACTTCGACTTCACCAACAACGAGAAGCTGAAGGACTCTATCTTTGCAGTGGACGGTAAGACGGTGGACGGTTATGTCACGAAGGATGGCATTGTCATCAATGTCAATTCTCCCAAGTACATCAACACCGTTGTGGGCCATGAAATCACCCATGTGCTGGAAGGCTCTAATCTGTACGATGCTTTGGAATCCACCATGATTGAGTACGCCAAGGAGAAGGGTACTTATCAGGATGTGATGAAAGCAGCCTATGAGATGTACCACAATGTAGAAGGCTACCAGGGTGCTGACGGTCTGAAGAAAATTAAGAAAGAGGCGGTTGCCAACATGGTTGGTGACTATCTCTTCACGGACAAGAACTTCATCAATCATCTGGCGAAGAACCAGAATGTGTTCCAGAAGGTATGGAACGAAATCAAGTACATGGTGAAGATCGCCAGATCCGGCAGTAATGAACACAAGAAGCTGCTGGAAGTACAGAGGGCGTTTGAGAAGGCGTACCGGAACGGCTCGAATAATGTTGCTGAGACCAAGCATTCGCTGTCTCCTGTGGAGGCTGTACAGCCCAAGAGCGACAAGTGGAACAGAACGCACACCACCGAAGAGGCAATGGAGATTTTCCCCAATATGTGGAATGTTGCCGCAGAGGAAAGTGAAGTGCGAAATCCCACGCAGATTGTCAGTACGGTCAACTCTTACAGAAAAATTTACAACTACCTGAAAAATGAGGGCTTCACCGGCACAATCCTGGATGCTTCTTCTGGTCTTGGATATGGTACAAGGGTTGGCATTGAGGAATACGGATTCGATGTTGAGGATATCGAGCCTTATCCTGACAAGGGCTACAAGCCGAAGCACCGAGACTATTCTGCGCTTGACAAACAGTACGATGTTATCATCAGCAACGCTGTTCTGAATGTGCTGCCGCAGGATCAGAGAGATGCGCTGGCGGTCAAGATGGGCGAACTGCTCAAAGATGGTGGCAGAATGTTCATCAATGTCCGGGGCAAAGATGTGGAAAGCCTTGCGAAGACAGGCAAGAACATCCACCTGGGCGAAATGGAATGGATTGAAACCGTCAAGGGCAGTTACCAGAAGGGCTTCACAAAGCCTGAACTGGTTGCCTATTTGGAGGATGCCCTGGGTGATGGATTCACTGTCGAGCCTACAAATATGTTTGGTGCGGTGTCTGCTATCGTTACCAAGGATGGCGGTGTGCAGTATTCCCTGAGCGACAGTGACGGAAACCAACTGACAAAGGAACAGGCCGAATACTTCAAGGACTCCAAGGTTCGGGATGAAGACGGCAATCTGATTCCTATGTATCACGGATCGCAGAATGGCGGTTTCCATGTGTTCGACGAGAGTTATTCTGATGACAACAGAAGTTTCTTTTTCGTTGACAGCAATGATGTTGCATCCAGCTACAGCGGAACGAGCGAAACCTATGCCGCAAAGACAATCCGCACAGCGGAAGATATGAACAACTTCCTTGCAGAAATTGGCTATGACCAATATGAAGCGGTTGAAAAGGATGGCAAGTTTGAACTTCTGGAAGACGGAGATCATGTTGCCACAAGCGATACCGCACAGGGCATCTACGAGGAATTCTGCTGGTATGAGGGCATTGGAGACGGCAATGTAAACTACAAGGTTTATCTGAACCTGAAAAATCCCCTGGAAGTGGATGCAAACGGCAGAGAGTGGAACGAACTGAGAAACTGGAGCAAAGCTGCATACCTGAAGGAAGAGGATGTAGAGGTAAGGCGTGTCGGCAATGAGTTCCGGCTGTTTGATAAAAACAACAAGGAAATCGAAGGTGCTGAAATTGCTGTAAACCAATACAACGAGAAGCTGGACATAGAATATCTTCGCTCTGTGATGGTCAACAAGGTAAACAACATTCTTTCCATCAAGACGGAGAATCTGACCACTACCAGGGATGTGTCGAAGTGGGCAAAGGAACACGGCTATGACGGTGTTATCTTCAAGAATATTCTTGATGTTGGCGGCTATGGCGGTAAGTATGATCCGCACACTGTTGCCATTGCCTTTGATTCCAACCAGATCAAATCTGTGGCAAATACGAAGCCTACGGCTGATCCGGATATTCGGTATTCTCTGTCTGCTGAGCAGGAGGAATATTTCAAGGACTCTGTTGTCCGGGATGAGAGCGGCAATCTGAAGCCTGTGTATCATGGTTCACCGAAGGATTTTAACACCTTCAGCCTGGAATACCTTGGCACGAACGGCACAGCGGAGGGCTATGGTTTCTACTTCACCGACAAGAAATCCATTGCAGAAAACTACTCCAGAGGTTACGAAGGACAGCAGAGTGGTCAGCCCGGAAAGCTGTTTGAGGTATATCTGGATATCAAGAAGCCTCTGTCTGACACAGAAGTGACCATGACCAGAGCGCAGTTCAAGAAGTTCCTTACCACACTGAACAATCAGGTGGATGCGGACGGAGATCCTTTGGATGTACTTTCCAATTACGGTGATGTTGAATGGGAAGGTCTGAACAAGGTTCTGAACTACGCCATGGAGATTGAGTATGACGGCAGTGACAGCGATGTCAACCTGGTTCACAGCATCATCAACGGCTGCGGAAATCTGGAGGTTGTGCTGGATGTCCTGCGGCAGACTCTTGGTTATGACGGCATTATTGTCAATGAAGCAACCTGGGGCGGTGACCAGACCATCTATATCGCATTCCATCCGGAACAGATTAAGAATGTCGATAATCTGAACCCTACCGATGATCCTGATATCCGCAAATCTCTTTCCGGGAATGATGATATGCCTAAGAATTACGGCAATTACCGGGTCAAGGGTGAAGATATCGCCTATGAGGAAATGCTGCCGATGCAGGAAGCACCGGTGGCGAAGAAAGCACCTGAAGTGAAGATTGCGGAAGAAGACCTGTTCCCGGATGATGTTACTCCTATTCAGGAAGAACTGGAGAAGCTGAATCTTCAGCTGCAAGAGGTCAGAGGCGGTCTGGAAGCGGCAGTGAATGTGGGTGACTACGGCACTGTGGCAGAACTGACCGCAGAGTATGAAGATACCCTTTCCAGAATCCGTGAACTGGAAGCCCAGGAAGCGGATTATGAGTCTGGGCGTTTGGACAGTCTGGATGAACGGTTTGCTCCACCGGAGAATGAACCGTATTACGGTGAAGGCGAACAGGAAGCTGTGGAAGATCCTTTTGAGGACAGGGACTGGTACGGTGTAAGCAATCGCTCTGTGAAGGCGTATATGTACGAAAATCCCGAAGTGAAGCCTTTCTTCCAGGATGAGGCCCTTGCCCTGATGACTGAGTTGAGAGATACAACCAAGGGTGAAAAATTCTACAGCGAAGAAGCATTTATGAGGGGCGGCAACGAAGCGGCATGGACAGGCGTAAAACGGCATACATCGAAGTCCATCGAAACACTTCTGGATTCCTGGGGAATGTCCTATGCGGACATCGAAAAGGGATTGAACGCCATCATAGAGGATAACGGTGCTGAGAACATTGCCGCAGCCAAGAAGATTGAGTTCATGTTGAATGACCGTCTGCTGAATGGTTATTCTGATTTCTATTCCAACAGCTATATTCCTCCCAATCAGGACTATATCAATATGCTGGAAGAGAAGCAGATCAACGAGTATTCTGCGGAGGCTTTCACAAGGTTCATGGAAACAGCTGACCAGTATGCACCACCTGCTGCACCGAAGGTTATTCCCAAAACGGAAGCCACACCGGAAGCACCTATTTATGATGCTGCACAGAAAAAGGGTGTTCTGGAAGGGCAGCAAGCAATGTTTGAAGAGCCTGAGACGAAGACTGTTCCCAAACGGAGCGAAGTTCACAAGCGGATTCTTGACTATATCCGGACTATGTTTGCACAAAAAGGTATGGACTTTGACCAGGTTCTGAAAAATGCGAAGAATCTTTCTACCTGGTCTACGGTTGACAATACGCCTCAGAGAGTCATGGAAAAGGCACTGGGCTACAAGGAAGGCAAGATCCTCAGTGATATCACGGTAGACCGTGTGGCACGAAATGAGACTCAGGGCATCAAGTGGCTGAATTCTTTTACTGACCGGAAGAACGGTCTGCTGAAGCAGATTTCCAAGCAGTACAACATCAAGCCCGGCAGCAAGGAAAGCGCAGCGGCTCAGATGTACGCAGAAGGCTTCTATGTCAACGATAAGAACGAGATTATCCGCTATGGTGACCCGGAACTTATGCAGGACTTTCCGGATGCCAATGTCCGCAACAACATCAAGGGCCTTGCAAGAGATCCCAGAATCAGAAAGATTTATGATGATACTCTTGCAATGATTAACGAGTCCAGAACGAGAAACGCATATCCTGAGATTCCTCGACTGGACAACTATTTCCTGCACTTCCGGGCAATGGATGACACCTTCTCCAGATTGGGTCTTCCTTTCAATCCCAACGATATTCGGGCAAAGGATTTGCCTACGGATCTGAACGGTGTGACCGCTGACCTGAAGCCTGGTCAGCCTTACTTTGCCAGCGCAATGCACAGAACCGGCAAGCGGACATCCTTTGACCTGCTGGGCGGCCTGGAGCGGTATCTGACCAGTGCGAAGAACCAAATCTTCCACATTGATGATATCCAGACTCTGAGAGCGGTGCGCAACTACATTGCGGATACCTTCGGTCAGGCCAACGGTCTGGAGAATCTGGACTCTCTGAGTGAGGATGAGGCTGAACTGAGAATTCAGCAGGTGTACGGCTCCCATCTGTCCACCTTTGCCAAGTTCCTGAACGAAGAGGCCAATGTGATTGCCGGCAAGACTGCACTGATCGACAGAGGTCTGGAAGGCATTATTGGCAGACGAGGCATGACCACCATGGACACCATCAATCAGCAGGTGGGCAAGAACATGGTTGGCTTCAATGTTTCCTCTTCTCTGACGAACTTCCTTGCTGTAGCGCAAGGATTCGCAAAGACGAATAAATTCGACTTTGTGAAGGCACTGGCACAGACAGCATCCAACAAGGTTGGTTCTATCTTCGGTAGGGGAGACAACTTCGCAGAGGAAAGCCCTGTGATCATCAGGCGTAATGGTGCGGACAGATTCTATCGCACACCTTGGCAGAAAGCCGGTGATGCCGGTTATGTGCTGATGAGTGCCGTGGACAATATCTCCACAGAACTGATTGCCAGAGCCAAGTACAACGAACTGACCCGGAATGGCATGGACTCCCAGAAAGCGCACATCGAGACAGACAAGTGGGTCTCCAGACTGATGGGTGACCGTTCTCTTGGACAGCAGCCGCAGCTGTACAATTCCAAGATGCTGGGCCTTTTGACCAAGTTCCAGTTGGAAGTGAGAAATCAGCTGGACAGCCAGTTCTATGACACCATCCAGGAAGCGAAGGCATCCACCGAGGATATCCAGAACGGTCTGGAAAGAAACGCCAAAAAGGCTGCAAAAATTGCATCTACATTCTTCCAGTTGGCTGTTGTGCAGAATTTGTTCGGCAAGGCGTTTGAATCTGTGGCAGGTTACAATCCGGCCTTTGACATCATCTCTGTGGTTTCTACACTGTTCGGTTGGGATGATGAAGAAGACGAAGAGGACACTGTTCTGGACAATGTCGAACAGGCATTCCTTGAACTGCTGGACGATCTTCCTTACACCAGTGTACTCACTGGCGGTAGAGTTCCCATCTCTTCTGCGCTGCCTGTCGAAGAACTTATCAAGGGCGTAGACCAGTACGGCAACGAGAAATCCAGATGGGATACACTGCTGGAGACTGCACCGTACTATTTGCTGCCCGGTGGCTATGGTCAGATTAAGAAGACCAAGGCCGGTCTTGATATGTTTGACGATGATCTGCCCATCAGCGGCAGCTACACGGACAGCGGTAATCTGCGCTTCCCGGTGGAGGAAACACCGTGGAATGTGGCACAGGCGGCAGTGTTCGGCCAGTGGGCAAGCGGAAATGCAAGGGACTACTTCGACAACGAAAGACAGCCTCTGAAGCCCAACCAGATTCAGGAGTTCATCGACTCTGATCTGCCTATCCGGGACTACTGGGACTATCGGGAAGGTCTGAGCGGTCTGGGCAGTATGGATGAAAAGGGTGACTATATCGGTGGGCTTGATCTGCCGATGGCGGTCAAGAATCTGTTCATCAACAATATTGCTGATCGTGAAGTGCCTATCGACATGACCAACTACGGCAAGTATCCTAACTTCCATGAGTTCGATTGGGGCGAACAGAACAAAGAGAAGTATGCCTTCCTTCAGGAGCATGGGATGTCCTATGCTGACTATGAGGCACTGGATGAAGATTCTAAGAAGGCATACACCTGGGCGTTCAACAACACCGAGAAGTACGAATTCATCAAGGGATTTGGTCTGTCACCTACTGAGTATTATTCTCTGGACAAAGATTCCAAGGATGCCTATTCCTGGGCCTATGAGAATCCGGAGGCGTACACGGTCTCCAGGGCGGTCTCTGACGATCTGATGGAATACTATCGTTACAAGAAAAAGATCGGCGATATTGGCAAGAAAAATGACTCCAGCAGCGGTATCAAGGACAAGGATTTGATCAGAGATTATATCTTCGGTCTCGATCTCGACTATGGGCAGAAGATTATCCTTTACAGATCCATGTACGATAGCAAGGCAGATCAGGAAGAATACAATGTGGATATCATTAACTATCTGAACGCCAGAGATGATATTTCCTATGATGAAATGGTGACAATCCTTAGAAAACTTGGATTCACGGTGGATTCCAGAGGCAATATTTCCTGGTAACAATGGGGAGAGGGCATTTCGCCCTCTCCTGTATTAAGGGGGGATTGAATGAGTATCAAACAAGATCGCAGCCCGGTGAGAACCGTAATGGATTTGGAACGGAAGTACAAATTTGGAAAGCAGTTTGCGGAAGTTATGGGCATTGCGTTGGATGCCCAGCAAAAGGTCGAGAAGTTTGAGGCTGCGCTTGGCGATAAGATGAATGAATTGGATGAAAAAATGAAAGCGTTGGAACAAACGCTTAATTCAATCAAGTCATATTCCTGAGTATCTATGTGGAGAAGGCATAACGCCTTCTCCTTTCTTATGGGAGGAATTCGATGAGCGAAAAGCAAGACCGCAATCCAGTAAGAACTGCCATGGATCTGGAGAGGAAGTACCAGTTCGGCAAGCAGTTTGCAGAGGTTATGGGCGTTGCCCTGGATGCGCAGCATTCCATTTCTGTTCTGGAGACGAGTCTGCGCAGTGAAATTCTGGAGCAGGTAACTTCCATTACCAGAGACACAGAAAGAATCTTGCTGACAGCACTGGAAAGCCATGTGGAGACAGAGGAACTTGAAGAACTGAAGGCTTCCTTCTCTGCTGAACTGGAGGTTATGGCTGATATGATCTCCATGCGGTTTGAGTCGAATACAAACAGCACAGCAGCAGCGGACGGAGAAATTCAGCAGATCAAGGAATATCTGGAGAAGTATTTTGAATTCAGTGCCAACGGCCTGACCATTAAGGCCGGTGAGAATTCCATGGGCCTGTTTCTGGATAATGACATGATTATGTTTATGCAGGACGGAGAACAGTTCGGCTGGTGGGATGGCGTGAATTTCTATACCGGCAACATCGTTGTTCGGGTAAACGAAAGAGCGCAGTTCGGTGACTTTGCTTTCGTTCCCCGGTCAAACGGTTCACTGGATTTCTTGAAGGTGGGTGGTTAAATGGCATCCAGCGGAAGCAAAACGGTAAATGTAACTGACCACAACAGACTGGAATTCATCTGGTCTGAGGTCAGCCAGTCCGTGGAGAATAACACAACCACGATTTCCTGGAGAATGGATCTGGCTGCGGATACCTACGGATACATCGATTCCAGCCCAAAAAAGAATTGGAATGTTGTTGTAAACGGAACGGCATACAGCGGTTCGGTGAGTGTTGGCATTGCTGGAGGCGGCAGAAAAACACTGGCAAGCAATACCACCACCATTACCCACAATGCAGACGGTAGCAAGGTGTTTGCATTTTCCTTTAGCCAGTATTTCGGTATCACTTTCTCCGGGGAGTATATCGGCACGATCTCCGGTACTGGCAGCGGCACTCTGGACACAATCGCCAGAGCATCGCAACCGTCCTGCATCACATGGCCTGAACATACCCAGAATGTTGGCTATTTTGGAGATACGATTTCTATTCACATGAACCGGAATTCCTCCAGCTTCACCCACTCTGTCCGGTATCAGTTCGGGTCTCAGTCCGGAACGATTGCAACAGGGGTTGGCACAGGAACTACCTGGACGATCCCTAATTCCCTGATGAATCTCATTCCCAATTCTCTTTCCGGGTCTGGCACGATTTATGTCGATACCTACAACGGCTCCACGAAGATCGGTACAAAATACTGCGGCTTCACTGCCAAGGTTCCGGACTCGGTGAAGCCTAGCTGCACTTTCACCCTGGAGGACATCCTGAGGATTGATGAAATCTATGGGTCTCCGGTCAAGGGATTGTCCAAGATCAAAGTCACTGTTACGGCACAGGCGGCTTACGGTTCGGCAATTGATTCCTGCACCATAACGGCCAACGGAGTGAATTACTCCGGTCTGACAGCAACCACGGACTTCCTGCGCACAGCAGGAACATCCAAAGTCACGGCAACCGTGAAGGACAAGAGAGGCAGAACCGGCACTGTCAGCTATGACATGAAGGTTCTGGACTATGCCAAGCCTACTGTTACTGCACTGTCTGTACACCGGTGCAATGAGGATGGTACGGAAAATGACAGAGGTGAGTATATCAAGCTGACATTCTCTGCCAGCGTTTCTTCTATGTCCAGTAAAAATACCGCACAGTATTACATGGACTATAAGAAGCCGGGTGACAGTTCGTGGAGCAGGAAGGTCTTTACGGACCTGGAGAATCAGTATTCGGTAAGCAAGTACAGTGCCATTGTTGCGGCTACATCCAATAGTTCCTATGACATTGAAGTATACGCAAAGGACAGGCACAACAATGTTTACAGGGCAACCAGTGCCTCCACAGCGTTTACTCTGCTGAACTTCCATCCTAGCGGAACCGGTATTGGCGTGGGTCAGGTTTGCGAGAAAGAAAACACGATGCAGGTTGCACTGGATTTTGAGATTGGCGGCAAGACCATCGTGGATCTGATCTATCCGGTGGGAAGCATCTATCTGGCGTACAACCACACGAATCCCGGCACACTGTTCCCAGGTACTACCTGGGCAAGAATCTATGGTGCGTTTCCGTGGTTCACGGATGGAAACGGTCAGATCGGTCTGACTGGCGGTGAAAGAGAGGTCACGCTGAAGGTGGACAATCTTCCTGCCCATAACCATGGCGGTACATACACAAACGCAGGAACTGCGAGAACACACGCATGGCTGGCATCCGGTGGTACAGCTATGGGTTATGACACAGTGAATACAGGTGGCGGTGTGGCACACAACAATATGCCGCCATACATCCAGATCGCTGCGTGGCGAAGAACAGCATAATGAGGTGGAAATAATGGAAAATGTGATTATCGCACTGATCGGTGCGCTGACAGGCTCTGGCGTGTGCAGTGTGGTGGTTGTCCTGCTCCAGCGAAAATGGGCAAAGCAGGATTCACACGATGAACGAGTGGATGCCCTGGTGGAAGCAAACAAAGTTCTTATGATCGACAAGGTGCGATACCTGGGCAAGAAGTACATTTCTGAAGGGGAGATCCATCTGGAAGACAAGGAGAATCTTCTGGAGATGTACAATGCCTACAAAAAATTGGGCGGTAACGGACATCTCGATACCGTGATGTACGAAGTAAATCATTTAAAAGTAGTTTGAAGGGAAGGGTAAAACATGAAAATCAACTGGACTGTAAGACTCAAGAACAAGAATTTCTGGCTGTCTGCGATTCCTGCGCTGCTGCTGTTCGTGCAGGTGGTGGCATCTGTGTTCGGCTTCACTCTGGATCTGGGTGAACTGGGCAACAAGCTGCTGGCTGTGGTCAATGCGGCATTTGCCCTGCTGACCATCCTGGGCGTGGTGAACGATCCTACTACCGCAACCATGAACGATTCTGACCAGGCAATGGAATACAAAGAACCCAAGGCGAAGGAGTAACATCCTTCGCCTATTCCAATGAAAGGATTTGATAGTATGAGAAACAAAGTAGTAGAACAGGCCAAAGCATGGCTCGGTTACAACGAAGCTGACGGAACACACAAGAAAATCATCGATGTCTACAACGGCCACAAGCCCCTTGCAAGAGGCTATAAAGTGAAGTATACCGATGCATGGTGTGCTACATTCGTGTCCGCTGTGGCAATCCAGACAGGCGTGACAGATGTTCTGCCCCTTGAGTGCGGCTGCGGTCAGATGGTGGAGCTGTTCAAGAAGAAAGGTTGCTGGATGGAAGCTGACAATTACAAGCCTTCTGCCGGTGATATCATCTTCTATGACTGGGAGGATACCGGAACCGGTGACAATGATGGCTGGCCTGACCATGTGGGCATCGTGGAGAAAGTGACCGAAAAGCGGATCACCGTCATCGAAGGCAACTACTCCAACTCTGTCAAACGCAGATACATAGATGTAAATGCGAAGAAGATCCGGGGATATGGTGTTCCTCAGTACGGTGAGGAAGTGAAGACGGAAGTGAAGACGGAAGTGAAGACGGAAGTGAAGAAAGAAGTCAATTCTACAGATTCTGCCCAGGAATTCAACAAGGAAGTGGCAGGTACTTATGAAGTGACTGCTTCGCTTCTGAATGTCCGTCATGGGGCCGGCACTGACAAAAAGGTCATGTGCGTGATTCCTGACAATACACTGGTGAAGAACTACGGCTATTATACTACCGTAAATGGTGTG
>UZAT01413173.1_pt1 | contig 12504 bp, 13 predicted proteins | sample 2160861 | NCBI WGS metagenome assembly UZAT01 (sample SAMEA5138306, study PRJEB28736) | viral metagenome | reverse complement strand
CACCTAGTTTAGTACTATCTTTTAGCATGTTCGTTTTCCAGTTTGGCCTAACGTCTATATGCGTCGAATAGATAACATCTTTATCCGGTGCTTTTAGTTTAGTAGTTTTCCGGTGTATGAATAAGAACACACTTCCAGATTTACTTATAAACTCACATTGCAAAATGTCACCGTCAAATATGATAAAGAATATGAAGGTTATATCCTTTGGTTCATATTTGAGCGGGCAATGTGGGTATATTTCAAGCTCCCAGACTCCATGCGTTATCATCGACACTTTTTGATTGTCGAATGCGAAATATTTATTTGACTTCTTAGAACGCTTGTCAGTTGCCGCGCAATATTCAACCGCTATGCGTAGTCCGGTTTCGCCCATCTGGTAAAGGTCTATTGTCCCTTGCTTCTGTTGCCTGATATGCCGTAAGCCCATTTCTGAAAAGTAGGGGCAATATTTGTTCACCGTGTTTCCAAGCATATATATCTTAACGTCGGAACGCTCGCCGATAATCGTAGATAGACAATTGAGAAATAATATAAACTCGTCTGGAAGGTAGGCGTGCCGCGTGATAAATTCATCAAATATTACTATGGCTATCCCAGGGTAACGCGTGCCCTTGTCATGTTCCATATCAATTAACGCAAAAGCGAATAAAAACGGTTCTTCACACATTACGCGGACGCTTCCACCGTGCGCGTCCTCGTCATAGCGGCATAAGTACCACCTAGACGAGTAGTAATATACGTGAGTCCAGCGGCCATCAGTCAGGGCCTTTACAACACCGTTTGCCACCAATGGCCCGAACAGGTCAGAACCTCGTTTACCTCTAAAATCTTCCTTGAAACGTCGAATCAAACCTCCTTGTTTGCCAGTTGTCGTATACTGCTCCAAGACTTCAAACAGACACGCATAAGTTTTGCCGTTCGAGCGCTCGCCAATAATGAGGTTATAATCGGCGTTGTATTTTCTTATTGCATTAAGTGAATAATGCTCGCGCTCCGGTTCTTTTGTCTTTCGCTTCTTTGCCATTTCTCATACCTCCTTAAATAGTCTCATTGATTAGACTCATTCGCATTCGTACCGCATCCCAAGCAAATAACGCTTATATTCTTCTGCTAAACTCATGCCGTATGCGCTAGGCTCCATGTGTATGCTGCTCATTTCGTCATACGTTCCAACATTGCCAAGATAATCGACCACTTCCCCATGCGTGGGTATGTCTATATAGGTATGCGTCAGCTTTCCAGACACGCTAGCAGGGAATACTAGCGAATCATCAAACGCGGCGAATGGGTCAGATTCTTTTTCTAGATAGCTAACCGCGCTTTTCGCAACTCCCGCCACGGTCAACAATAACCGCCCGGTGTCCTCGTCGCGCATTAGATAGCGTTTAGCGCCCAAGGTTTTAAACGTGTACGTCCCTTCATAATCCCAGACGCCTATAGGTTTTGCAATGCCGTCTTTCGTAAGCGGTGCCGCCCGTGCCGGGTCTATGTCCCGGTATTCTAGAGCCGTGCGCACACGTTCCGTTACCTCGCGGTTGTAGCGCTCGAAGTATTCCAAGTGCGCCGTGCGGTTTAGCGTCTTGATAGAATCTGTATCACTGTATATATAATCGGGGCCACATTCCACTATACCAGTAAACAGATTGAGACGTGCATAGGCCGTTATCCAAACGCCCCAAGGATAATATAAAAAGCGGTTTTTCGCGTCATTGTGCCTTTTCAGCGCGTCTTTAATCTCCGGTTCCTCTTCGCTCCATTCGCCATCAAATGAAACAACGTCGCGCGTTGGGCTAGTAACACACATTCCATACGCTGCATTTATCATGCCTTTGCCTTGCATGTATTCATACTCCTTCCCAGCTACGCCTTTAAGTTCTGTTTTCATTTGGTACAGGTCTAGAATAGCGCTCATAAAGTCGCGCGGTAAATACTCTTTGCGATACGCTCTAAAGTTGGTTATTTCTAATTCATCCCATTTGTAAAAACGCTCCACTATGGAATAATCGCATTCCGTCAGACTCACGTTTAGCACGTCTGCCCGAACTATGCGCCCATTATCCCTTATTGGGTTTATACAGTCCCAGCACTTAGAGAACGAAATATAATGTTCCTGCGTTAACTGTGGCCGTATGTTCACAAACCTAGCATCAAACATACATGCGAAATGCTCCATATACTCTAAAAGGTTATCCAGGTCTGTATCATTCACGAAACGCGGCGCGCCGATTGGGAATTTTTCAGATAACATAACCGCCGGGTAGCTGCTCGTAAAGTCATAACTAGCAACGTCTATTAGCACTTCGCCTGTATACCATGCGTTCGCGTGTGTGAACCCTCCCGCGTATACTCGTTTCAATTGCTCATACTCTTTTACGCTCATTTTGCATCGTGCCATCAATTCCCGGTACTTCTTCTTTGGTTTGCTGCTTGTGCCCATAGTTTCACGGCGGCAAAAATTGCGCACATATCCTGTCTTTGTTAGCGGGATTTGAGTGATATCGCCATCTTTTTCAATCTGCTGATTTATGTACGCGGTAACAACAAGCACATCATTGATGCAATAGGCAATTTCTTCATCACTTAATGGTGTTCCACTATGCCTTACCAAACGATAATCGAGATTCCCTACCAACTTATCCGGGCCATTTTCCAACGTGTCCCCCAGTCGCTCCAAGCTATACCCACTCAAAAGCCACGAACACCGGAACTCTACGCCGTCAGTAGTAACCGCGTACAATGGCCGTCGAGCCTTTAGCGCAAAAACGTCATACCATTCAAAACGGCGACAAAACCACTGAAACTCATAGCCAAGATTATGCACGTAAACAATTAGTCGGTGTGAAATGTCAAGCCCTAGAGCATCGCGAAGTCCCATAATAAGCAGCTCGAAGCTTTCCCAAGTGCGCCCGGTGATTACCGTTTCATCAGCAGCCATCATCCATATATACATACACGCGCGCTTCTCGCCTTCTGCATTGTACCAGCTACTTGTTTCTATGTCGAAACTGCAAGCTGCATTAAGGTAGTAAACTTTGCGCCAGGTTCCAATAAAGCGCTTAGTTTCTAATACCTCACAAAGTGCGTCTAGACGTTCCGCGTTTATATGTTCTATCTGCCCATTCATCTATCATGCCTTTCAAGTCCTCGATGCTTGCGAACGGGTTAGATTCTACTAACTCAATTATCTTTGCGCGGATTCTATCAGAGTCCACATAGCCTTTGTGTTCCATGGCGTGATTAATGACTGCGTAATATTTATACCAGTCAAAGTCCTTAGCCCATGCATCAGACTCTTCCCCGGTAACGTCGGTCAAGTCCTCAATCTCATTTTTCATAAATGCGGTTGCATCCCTGATAGTGGACGTGCCAGACCTTAAAAACTTCTTCGCACGCGTCATTTCTTCTATAACGTCATCCCGCGATTGTTTCCCGCGAATAGTGAATTTGCCGCCGTTTTCCTGCATTTCAACGGTAGCAGGTGTTACTAAATCGCGGCTTTCCAAGTTTCTAGCGCGTCTATTCGCGGCGCTGTTCAACTGTGATGCATACTTGCGTAAATCTTTAGTCGGTATGTTCTCCAAGTCGCTGCGCGTCATGCTTGCTATATCTTTCCATTTCATTTCAGCCCTCTATCAGTTCGGAAACGTCGCAAAATGTAAGCAGCCCCAGGCCAATATAAGTAAGCAGAATACGCGCGTTGTTGTTTCGCCCGCATTCAAAACCGCTAATATTCTCTTTCCCATACCCGGACAGAATCGCTATATCGTTTTGCGTTATGCCTAGCTTTTCCTCGCGAAACCTACGGCACATGTTCCCCATTTGGGCGTATGGTGCATTTTTCACCTTCCTACCTCCTTATGAAAAAGGCCGCGCCCAGGTGGACGCGGCCAGGCGTGTAAACGCGGCTACTAGTCGATGAACTTTGGCACAGTTACCGTGCGCTTGCCGTCGCGCGTCGGGCGCTGTTCAAGCTCCATCTTCACGCCGCCCAGCTTTTTAAGGTCTGCTGATGCCGCTTCGCAGTCCCCATTGTAGTCTTGCAGCCACTCCGTGAAGATTTCCGTGAGAATCATCCCGGCAAAAACGAAGCGCTCCGGGTACTCTGCAAGGGTATAGATGCCGTATACCTCGCCCTTGTCATCGTGGGTAAGGTCGAATGCGTCAATGGTGACGGCCCTTCCAGCGGCGATAATCTCCGAGTTGTCCAGCTTGTCGCGCCCCTCCATCAGCGGGGAAATGGTAACGGCACGCTTTGCGGCTTGCATAAACTTGTTAGACATGATAAAACCTTTCTCTAGTGGGCCACGCCCTTTACGTGGCCCGGTTTCCTTATGCTAAAGTCTCATTGCTGAGACTAAAAGCCCTAGCGGTAGCGATGCGAGCTAATCAGTTCCAAGACGGCTTTTTTGGTAGCCTGTTCGCCGTCGATGAACAGAGCCGCTATTCCCTCCGCGTTTTCCTCTATCGTGATAGTATGTTTGAGCGTAAAGACGTTTTCGGGCTTTACTTCAATGTGGGCATTCTCCGCGCCTTCGCCTTCGCCGTCGCCCTCTTCCTTTTCGCGCGTGGGCTTGACTTCATCCACCACAGCCTTAATCTCACGCGTGGACATGTGGGGATTGATGCGCCCGTCATCGTGAAGCTGTTTGGCGGTTTCGGTAGACTTTAAAGGCAGAAGCTCTATGAGCTGTGTAGTGCTGTAATCATCAGCACCCGCGCAAATGGTGCTATGAGCATATCCGGTATCCACATCGGAAACAAAGTTATGACCAACGGCGGCAAGTTTGTATGCTTGCGCCTTTTTAAGTCCGAAGCAGGTCTGCGCATATTCCTGATAACTTGAAAACGTTTCCTTCCAAAGTTCGCCGTCTTTAACTTCGGCCAAAAGCAACGCAACGGTCAATCCGTGGTTCTGTATGTCGCGAATGTTGGCGATAATGTCCAGCGTAATTTTGGTTAAACGCGGGTTTGCCATGTTCAGTTCAGAACTAGCCTTAATAATAAGTTCGTTTGCCATCTTCAAATCCTTTCAATCGGTGCCGTTCGCACTAACGCCTACGCGCTAGCGCTCACTAAGCGTACCATTCATATAGTGCAAAATCAATAGTATACACATTATATACTTATGCACGTTATCTATATATTAAACGGCCCGACTGTTTCACGTTAAACACCCGGGCCAAAGTCTAATCAATGAGACTACATAAGCCGATTAACTATTTCTTGCACAACTCCCGGGTCATATCCAGCAAGCGCGAGCCTAGTTACCCGGTAATCGCCGTTACCGTAATCTCCGTGTATAACGTCATGCGCTACCAGGTACAGGCGTTCTACGTAATCCTGCACGGCCCGATAATTATAACCTGCTACCTCTAATCGCCGCCTTCTTTCCGCTCCGTTTCCCCATTCTCCGCGCGTGACTTGCGCCGCGATAGCTTCGACGGGGTAAAATGGCCACTCTTCCTTTTTTGGCGCTTCTCCTTCATCGGTAAAGCATCCGGCATATAAGCCCCAGGCTCGGCAGTCCATGTATGCAAAGTCTCCGTCAAGTTGGCACCCGCCCAGGTCGAGCGCGTCCGTAAATTGCCAAATAGCTGCAAAAGCCCAGGGCGACAGGTCATAAGGTATGGTGGTATCAATAGGCCAAACATCCGCGGAATTTGGATACCCCGCGACCCACAAACCGCAACGGGTTGGCAAGTCGGTGCCGCAAAACCGCGCGAGTTTAGACGCGCTCGCGTAAATCATCGGGCAAACACCCGTTAACCGTTCGACTTCATCCACCCATAATTGCGCCCATTCGCCCCAGGATGATATCTTTTCTTCTTCAATATCTAGAATTGGTATTCCGTGATTGAAATATCCCCTTGTGTTTTCCACAAAAAACCGGGCCTCTTCGCGCGGGTCATTGTCTTGTGCGTAATGGTAAAAACCCCATAACTTGCCGCTGCTTATGGCCTGTTGCACGAAAGTATCACACAGTTGGTCTACAAACCCCAGGCCCTCTGTGGCCTTGACAATGACGAAGTCAACGGGCAATGTTGAAACGTCTAAATTTGCTTGCCAATTGCTAATATCCACACCATGCATAATCATTTTTCTTCATCCTTCTGTTCACGAAAGTAGTCTAGTATGTGGTCTAATGTCTTGTCCATTTTTCCTAGAGTAGGAACTATTTCCGCTAGTATGCGGTAAGTGAGGTAAAACATGCCCCCACATGCCGCAATTGGAAAACCAACCTGTGATATAAAATCTGCTATTTCTTGCATTAATCGTCCTCCTTACTCACAAAGCAAAACGCCATTGCCAATACACCTAGCGTGCCGCCACTCACCAAACCTGCTATAAAAGGCCACACCATTATACAATCACCCCCGATTCTAGTAATTCTGTAATCTCGTCTATTTCCTCCGCTGTTGCATTTGCAACCAGTCCGTGTACTTCTTTGCACACTATCAGGCCGCTACATTCTCCGATAGTGGCCCGTACATTTGTTGGATAGCCCTGCAAGTGCGGAAAATCTTCCGCAACTTTTGTTTGCGGCCTGCTGATTATCAGGTATGGCGTTTTCCCGCCCATGGCCCCAGCATTACCGCCAAAACTCCCGGAGTTTTGTACATTGGTTCGCGCCCCAGCCATCGCGCCACCTGCCCCCAGAATCACGGGCAACGCCCCGCCGCCCGTTGCAAGTGTGGCCGCGACGCTTCCCACGGCTCCTGCAATACCCGCTACAATGCCCATATATGAACCGCTTGAAATGGGGTAAGTAACGGCGGCATTTCCCGCGTACTGATATAACACGCCGCCTGAATCGCCGTCACGCGTTACTGTTACCTCCGCGAGACAAGCGCCCGTGAGAACGTCTACCCGGTAGGTTACATTTACGCTTGACCGCATGATATACGCCGGGTCAAGTGGCACGATGCCGACAAACGGCAAGTATAGCTTTATCTCCGTATAGGGCGCATAGTCGAATAGACTACCGTATTCCTCCGCGACATTTATTGTCCCACAATCAACTGTTGCATACTGCGACGTGACAACCGCAGAAGATACGCCCGAATCAAGATAGCCAACTTGTATATGCTGCGCTGCGCCCGTCGATGGCGTGGCGAAAATCTTATGAAGTCCTATGATAGATTCCATCGGATTATTAAAAATCTTTGCTATCTGGTCAACGAAATTAGGCGACCACAACCACGCGCCGAACGCGTCTACCTGCGCTTGCGTCGGATTGTAGATGCTCCATAGCGCAGACGCTTCGCCCGTGGGAATTACCACGATGGGCGTCGTACCGCTTCCCGTGTCCTCGGGGTTTGGCGTTGGGTCTAAATCATCGTTAAACGGGTCATCCTCGGGTTGTTGTAGCAGCTTTTGCAGCAGCTCCGCTAGCGCATCAGGCGAAATGCCAGGAACATACGGCATACGTTGTTGCGTCTCGTCGCCGCTTGTCGGCTGCGTGTCCCCGTTTCCGTCTGCTATAGGCAGGTTTATAGGCACGTACTTGTGATTGTCTACCGTCCCGTCAGGCTGAATAACCGGATAGTCTATGGCATTGTTCCATAAGTCCGGGAAAAACGTTGGCAGATATGCGAGCGCGTCGGCGGGCGTTTGCATCTGCGTGGGGTCTGGTACAGTCGCGCCGGGTTGCGTGCCGATTCCCGGTACTACTGCTTCCATTTGCGAATCATAAAGCATCGACCAATAGGTATAATTTATCGTTTGAAAATCCCATGTCGTTACAACTGTTATTGGCATATCGGGTTGTAAATTATACCCTATAGGGTCACTTGCTTTATATACTGTTTTACCGTCATAAGTAAAAGATGCTGTCCCGCTTGTTGGTGACCGCCAATTAGACATACGCCCATCTGGTGACGTTAGCTGCATTCTGATTGAATCATCAGGCGCAGAAGTGGACAGCGAAGCCAAAAATTGTAAATTGTTTGTGCCGTTGTTGAATAGTGCAAAAGAGCATTCCGGAATGGGTGTTTTAGAAACTAGTTCGGCAATGGCAACAGGCATTGCGCGTGAATAATTATGAAACATGAAAAGCGGCCCGGTAGTATAAGCATACGGGTTTGCATACGCGCCAGTATTCGCAAGTGTACACGGCGCATTGATAGCGGTATAGTCTGGGATAGTCACAGTGCCGTAGTCTGTGTGCGTCGGTTTATAATCGCCCTCGTCAAGCGCCCCATTAACGGCCATATATGAAGCCATATAGGCTAGTGCTTCCTCGTCTATGTATGCCTGCGTCGTGCCGTCCGGGTCAAGCCCAAATATCACATTCATCAAATCAGCGGCAACGCCCGTTACCGGGTCTGTGTGGTCGATGCCGTAGGTTATGGCATTCCACGTTTCCGGGTTCAAACTGCTCATGCCGTGCGAGTCCCAGAAATCAGGGTTTGCATTATATAAAACGCTGTCAATTGTTTTTCCAAGCGTGATACCCGTGCCAACGGCCACCAACGGCGAAGCGATAGAATTTACAATGTATGCGCGTGTAGGCACGCTAGACGGCGGGGTTATCTTTCCGCTTGTCACGGCTCCACCGCTTGCGCCCGTTGTCAATGGTGCGCGTACTTGACCGCGCCGCACTTGCGAAGCATTGGAGTTTAACGGGTTATTGCTCTGGAAAGAGGGCGTATCGCTGAAGTCATACGCGATAACGCGCCCGTTTGCAGCCGCGCGTGGTTTCACATATCGTCCCGTGGTATCATACACGACGCGCTCAAACTCTTCTGGGCTTATTTGCCCAGTGTTAACCGCGTTTAATGCGTTGTCCAGATTCACATAATACCGTTGCCACCCGGCATAATCGGGGTTCGTGTACCCGGCAAAATCTGATAGTGTGATAGCACCCGTGCCCATTAGATACCCCCTATTCCTCCACTGGTGATTAGTATGTATTCGCCCGTATCAAGCAATTGACCGTTGAATGCTATAATGTCGGTTTTGCTTTTGGCCGTGGCTACCCATGCTTCACCGGGTAGGTACGTTTCAATCCCCGTCGTTTCGGTGGCTTCCAGCACGGCATCAGCGGCGCGAATGGCTTCTTTAAATGTCATAAGCACATCACAAACTAGGCTAATATCCCAAACGTTATTCCTCACGCTAACAACGTCCGAAACGTAGTAGTAGCGCCCAAACTCGGGAATATGTGCGTAGTTCTGCAATGGCGGTTCATCGGCGTAAATGCGAATAGTAGGTGAAACGATGCTGCTAGATTCACGCAACGTCCCCTGCATAATGTTGGTTCCGTATACGCTTTTGTCAAGCACGCATTTTTCATCATCGGTATACATTAGAGTAACGTACAATTTGCACCTCCTTAAATTGGGCCCTAGTCTCATTAATGAGACTAGGGCCAAAGGCAAAGGGGCTAATTAGGCCGCATAGAAAACAACGCAATTTTCCTGATTGTCGTAAAGCAGGTGGTTATCAAATTTATGCCACGTATTGATAAATTCAGCGCGTGCGTTATAGTGCGTGGTAGTGCGTTGGTTGTCATTGCACACCGCTAGCGCGTCATGGTCAAACATGACACCCAAAATGCCATTTGCAACCACGTCAACGCCGCCGCTACCCGATGCCGTGGCCGTGGTTACGTTGATGCTGCTGATGCTCGCCAAGTCGTAAGCGGTGCCGCTTCCCTGCCAGTAGGGCACGGTATCCGACTTCGGAAGTGCTACAAACGAGTTGTGGAAAGTGTCCGACATATTGTAAACGTCCGCAGCCTTTGCGAAGTCCGCAAGCGTTATGAAGTGGAGACGGTCAGACGGCGTAAAGCGTGCTTTGCCCTCAATGTTAAACAGTTTGGACATTTTCGACATACGCACTTCATAAAGGCCCATGACATACGACGCGAAGCGGATAAATTCGCCATGGGTCAGCGCTTCCGCAAGCGTTGAAAGCTGCTCGCCCTGCTCGTGCTGCTGATTGTACATGTACAGCAGGTTCACGGCGCGAACGTGCGTACCTGCATCATAGCCGCCAGACGGGAAAGCATTTGCAAGCGTGGCCGCGATTGCTTGACGTACCAGGCCCATGCACTCGGCATCTGTGCGAATGGTCATGCCATTATAAACGGCGGTTTCCAACATGCTAAAGAACTGATTAAGCTGCTCAATGTTATCAAACGCACTTTTTGCTTGACGCTCCGCGATGCTCAACGGAATCTCAAAGGTGTTCAGCGTGTTATAAATCTTCGCCGACACTTGTGCCTTAGTGAATTTATCCTGCTCGTACACCTGCTGGTCAGTAAGCGCCCAAGATGGATTTGATTCTGCTATGGGAATCTCTGCTTGAATCTTTTCCAGGATGCTACCAAATTCCCAGCTATCGCGCATGAGGGACGGCATCGCGCCAGCGTAGGGGCGATTGACGAAAACCACACGCCCGATATGGTCGATTAGCGAGCCCAAGAAGCGCTCATAATCAGCAGCGCCCAGTTGGTTAAACGCGCGGCCAACGTCGGCAATATTGCTCAAATCCTCCTGCGTTACTACGGTATCGCCTAGCGTTTCCTGTGCCATCTGATTAACGATGCTGTAAATCTGATTAATTTTCATGATTAAACCCTTTCTAATAAATCGACAAGCATAGAATTTTGTCTATGTCCTTGAAAACCTGTTCAAAATATAACCATGTCCATACCTCCCTTTCTTGAGTTAGCATCTGTTGCGTGGTGGTTACGCCGATATTACCGCGCCGGGTTAGTGTCCGTTCTTCCTCGGTTCCTGCTGTTTCGCTGTTCGCTAGGTTGCGTGTTTCGGTTTCCGTTGCGTCACGTGTCGCGGCCAGGTTGCGCGTTTCCGTGTCCCCGCGTGTTTCGCTTTGCGCCAGATTGCGCGTTTCGGTTTCCGTTGCGTCGCGTGTCGCGGCCAGGTTGCGCGTTTCGTTGTCGCTTCCCGTGCGTGTTGTCTCGTCTGCGTCGCTCGCCTGAGAGCTGTTAAAACCATAAATGCTATGTTCTTCTGTTTCACTTTTCGCACGGTTGTCCGTCCCCGTGTCGGTTGTTTCCTCTTCGGTTGCCGTGGTTCGCGTCCCCGTGTCGCTGCGCGTAGTCGTTCCCTGCGTGGCATCGGTTCCAGTGTCGGTGGTGTCCTCGTCTGTGACTGTTGTGCGCGTCCCCGTGTCGGTTCCATGTCGGGTTTCGTCACGGTCGATAGACTCGGTTTCCTGCATGTTGTAATTTTCTATTGGGCTATATTCAAGCGCCATAGTAGCCCATAGCTTTTGCCATTCTGTGCCGAAAATAGCCGCCATTCCCTCGGCAAGTTCATCAAGCGCGGTATCTGGTAATTCTCCATCATCGTCTAGCCCATGCCGTACTGCGGGAGAAATGAGTTTTTCGCCGCTGTGATTCGAGTACATCAAATCAAGCACGCCAGCCGAAACCGATTCATGCCACGGGACATTATGTGTCGCAAGTGCCGCAAATACTCCGTCCGTCGCAAGCGTGGGAATAGCGCTATGCAGTCGAATCCTCTTCCGTCTCATCTTCTTCACCTCCTTCTGTTTTCGTCTCATCAATGAGACTATTTTGTTCTGCTTCAAGTTCTATCGCGTTATCTTTCCAAGCGCTGGAATATTCCACGCTCCATTCAACGCCCCATTTATCGTATACATCCGTGCATAGCTGTTTGCGGCATTTTAGCATATCATCAATAAGCGGTAAAAGCATATCATCGTTAAGTTGCGCTTCATCCGCATTTATGGATTCTCGCTTCATATTATAATTAGCTTGCAAACCCAACTCATTAAACAATCCAGCTTTTAGATATTGGGTCAACTCTATCAAATCAGTGATAACGCCGTGCGCACTAGTGGCCCCGTATGGCTGGACATTGAGCGAGTCTAAAAACGGTTGCCCTGCAATTACTCCTAGTTTGCCGTCTGCCACATCTTCGAGATACTTACGCGCACTCTCTCGGGTTGCGTCATCATCGGCGGCGATAACCGACAAGATACGCGAATTGATATTCGCAAGTTGTAGGCTAATATCGCATTCAACCATCATTGAAGTATAACGACTTAGCAGGTCATATAGTCCGTTATACATGGAATCATTCTTTGCCAGTATGCACCCTTCGCCGATAGTATATGTCTCAAAAAGATTCAAGTACGGATTAGCTACCGTGAATTTTTGCGGCATGTAATATGGGCCAGGCTCGCCGCCCCATTGACCAAAGCACGTATATAAGTTGCCATCCTTTTCGACAATCACGCATTTGCCATATAGTTGCAAATACGATTCTAACCACATAGCCGGGAGCGTGTCGGGTAGTCCGCGCCACTCGAAAAGGGATTGCAAGCGGTTAAGCCATGTTTGCATATATGCTGCTTTTGCATACTCTTTATCTGCAAAAGGGTATAAGCACCCAAGGTTCAAAAAAGGCGGATTGTCGTACATGTTCCAAGTCATAATAAATCACCTCCAAAAACCAATATACCATTATTCACTAATTTTTAGTATGTAATATGTACTACATTTAT
>UZAT01093375.1_pt1 | contig 12506 bp, 14 predicted proteins | sample 2160861 | NCBI WGS metagenome assembly UZAT01 (sample SAMEA5138306, study PRJEB28736) | viral metagenome | reverse complement strand
CCTCCATATCCCAGCCCCGGGGCCCGGTCTGAATTTCTCCCGCGCCCTCGCACCCAGAACGCCGTCCTCCTCTCCGCACGTCTGCGCGAAATTAGGCCCCCCGGGGGTCAGCGCTGCGAATATGTGCAAAATTGGATTGAGCTTATCTTGTGACTACATTATGAAAGTGATAAGTGACTTAACAAACTGCGCTCAATAAGTCAACCGTTTCGTCAACTACTTCACTTTCTACAACTTCCAGACTTGATTTATCTTTTGACTATTTTCGATTTGGGTTGAGATTGGATTAAGACCGGCAAGTTACCAGCAAGTTAAAACACTCCGTTTTTAAAGTTTTAACCCCTATTTTTGCAGTTAATCTCGCAAAACGTCAACATATAATTAGCGTTCCGACCTCATCAGCAAGTTACAGGCAAGTTAAAGCGCGCCCAACGCACATTTAACGCGCACGCGCATTGGTTACGCGGAATTGCGCGTTAGATGCGCGTAAAACAGAAAAACGCCGGAGGCAGGTTTCCCCACCTCCGGCGTCCTCTTTACTCATCCGGCACAATCACGCAGAGGATTTTACTTGTAAATGGGTATCCACCACTCCTGAGGTAATCCCCCTTGACCTTGTACCACTTGCCTTTGCTCTTGTTGCAGCTCCAAATCTTCCCGTTTCCGGCGCTGATGCAGGCGTTGGAGTTCTGGAAATAGATACAACCAGCCCTCTTATACTCCTCCGGCAAATCCTTGTAGCGCTTGTTGACCCACACCACCTTGCAGTGGCGCAGCTTGCGCCAGTTGCTCACCGCGTCGTCGATGCTCTTCTTGCCGCTGCGCTTCTTCGTGTGGGACACCACCACGCCCTTCGGCAGCAGGCCCGCCTCCTGGAGCACGATACTGACCATCCGGTTGCAGCTGAGGGCCTTGTACTGCTCCAGCGTGGTCAGAGAGACCACCTTTTTCGCCGCACTGCCTCCGTGCCGCTTGCCCACGCACAGGGGATAGACGCGTTTGGCTTCCTCCGCCACGCGCTCAAGGTAGTCCACCCGTGCCTGCTTGTCCGCCTCCTTGACAGCCGTATCCGCCTCAGCAGACGGGGAGAGCGGCTGCGCGGCCTGGAGCGCCGCCCAGGTCTTCGGCCCGCAGATGCCGTCCGCCGTCAGCCCGGCGGAGCGCTGGAAGAACAGAATGGCGGTGGTGGTCAACGCGCCGCAGACGCCGTCCGCGCCCGTGGGCCCCAGGTCATAGCCCAGCCGCAGCAGCCGCCGCTGCACCTGCACCACCCGCTCGCCCCTGGGTACCCAACGCTGGAGCTTGTACTGCTCCGCGACGGCGTTGCTGCACACACTGGGCTCCGGGAGGGGCGTCACCGGCTCCAGAAACAGCTTCAGCTCCGCCTGCCGCCGCTCCAGCAGGCCCTTGACGTGCCGCCCTCCGGCCTTGTCCCACTTACACCAGGCGGCCCGAATCTCCGCACGGCTCCGGAACCCCTTCTCCGGGTTCCCATCCACGTACACCAGCTTAATGTGGCCCAGATTGTAGGCAAAGCTGCACAACGCATCGAACTCGTTTTGGCTCCAGCAGAACGCGCTGCTCAGGGCATCCACCATGGGCGCGTATTTCTGATTCACGGCCTTCCGGAGCCAATCGTCCGCCGTGGCCTGCGAAATCCGCATCCCGGCCTTGATGCTCTTGCCCGTGATGCCCTTGTCCGCGCTGGTGGTGCCCCAGCCGATGGTCCAAACGCCCACGCAGTCCTTGTAGGCCCGCAGCTCGCAGCCCTCGAAGCGCTTGATCAGCGCCAGCCCCTTCTCACTGATTTTCATTCGTGCCCGCCTCCTCCGTGGTGGTGGATTTGCCCTCACCCGGCGCTGTCGCGCCACCCTCCCCCGGAGGGGGAGGGCAAGAGAGGCCTGTGGTCCCGGCGCCCTCCTCCCTCTTGAGTCCGAAAATCTGATACAGCCGCCCCGGCATCAGCTCCGGGTTGCTCTGGCACAGGTTTTCAATGCTGCTGCACACTTCCATCAGGATGATGTAGCAGCACGCCGCGCCACCCGCCGGAATCGTGAAATCGATGCCCAGCTCCACAAACTGCTGCGCGTACTCCACCAGCCAGCCCAGGGCCATCACGCAGATGAGGCTCAGCTTGTGGAACAGCCCCCGCCGCATGATTTTGGAACTGAAGCCCCCCGTGGCGAAGGCCTTGAGCAGCCCGGTGAAAAAATCCAGAACGATAAAGTAAAACGTGATTAAATAGCCCATAGCGGTGCCCTCCTTAACTGTCCGTTCCGTAGGTGAACGAACCTGTACCAATGTTATACTTCAGATTTCCCGTGATAGTATCCTTCAGGCAAGCAACATTGTTGTCGTCTTGCCACGGAATAAACTCGTGAACGAGTGTATCGTTTTCGTAGATTCGGAAACGGTAGAGCTTCATACTGCAATGTGTTGGATAGCCGTAGTCCGAACCGTGGTCGTTGAGGTTAAACAACCACAGTGGATATTGGTCTGTCGGAGAGTAAGTTGGAGACAGCGCAGTCCCAACGTGGAACATTCCGGATGTGTGAATGCTTATCCCGCTCGCGCTTAATTCAGCATTGACTTTTTTCCCAACGATGTTGCTCCTCGCAATAAGACTGGTTGCGCCCGTTCCCCACATGGGATTTATGTAACCGTTATTCCATGACAGCGCCAGAAGCGCGGATTGTGATGCATCATTGTCATTGCTATTTACTCTTGCCCCGAATACGCAGGAATAGACGTGAGTTGTATCGCTGCTCTCAAACACAACACCTAATTTTGACGTTGTCTGTACCGTATAGCCTGTATCAATCCACTGCGTCCCGCTGCTCTCAATGTAGTTTTTGAGCGCCGTCCAATCGTCTCCACTACCGCCGCTCACATTCACCACCACGCTGCTCAGCCCATCATAGCCGCTGTCCGGAGTCACGGTGCCGTTCTCCGTGGCGGTTTTGCTCTGGAGATTCGGCTGCACCGCCACCGTCACAGGGCTGTACCCATCCACACCCGTTGGTGCAGTGTAGGTGCCGTTTGCCGTGATATTTTTGCTCTCAATCACAGCAGAGCCACCCGTGGGAATATCCAGAATGGCCTGCGCCATCTCAGCGGGTTTATATACGGTGATCTCCCCGTTTTTGGAGCGTATCGCCGCCGCAATGGCGGACAGCTCCGTGTTTTTAATCCTGCCCTCGGCCATCAGAAACTACCTCCTCCGCCGCTGCCCTCTGTGCCGTTGCTGCTGGTGGTTGTGTGAGCGCCCACGTTAATCTCCATCGTGGTGCTGAGCACCTTGCCATCGCCCGGACGTGCCCAGTTGAGAGTAATGGTTTGAGTGCCGCCCAAATCGCCGCTAATAACGGAATCTATCATCTCCGTGATTGAACCCTCATAAATCGGCCCGTCACACTCAATGATATCGCCCTTCGTGCCATACAGCGCGTTGTACCAATACCCGCGATAGTTGTTATCATCCGGCGGCTCTGACGGTCCGTAGATTGCGTCCGGCGTTCCGGGCGGATAACCGTTGTAGCCCGCATACGTTTCGATATTTTTTACGGATGCCGCCGCCTTCGTTTCCGCAACGACAACGTTGACCCAGTATCCCCCCGCTTTGAGCACGGAGTAATAGGCAGGCCCATCGTTTACTTTTACCGTTGTACGCGGGTAAGGCCAGCCTGTTGTATAAATCCGCGCCAGCCGCGTCTCCGCCGCGCTGACGTTGGAAATCATGGACGGGCCTTGGCTTTCGTCCGCCGTTGCCGGCTCCGGCGAACAGCTCACATGCCCGTTTGGATGGTCTGCATCTGTCCACGTTGTCCCGTCCGCCATTTTTGCCACAACAACAGCGCCGCTCAGGTCGATGGTCTCCCCGTCGTTGTAGTCCATTTTGGTGGGGTTTGTTACCAGCACAATGGAGCTGGGCAGGGGCGTTTTTACCAAATTTTCATCCTCGTCCACGCCAACGACAACATCGTTCCCCGTCTCCGGGTCGGTGCCCACCACGGCGCTCCCCGCTCCGCCGGGCTTGATATCCCCGCCCGTGGGCTTGCCGTGGCTGTCCGCGCTCCCGTTGCCGCCGCGCACGTTGACGGAAAACTGAGAAAAGCCGTATTTGCCGTCCGCCGCCGCCGTATAGGTGCCGTTTTTGTTGACGGATTTGGTCCCCAGTTTGACGTCATTTTTTCGCACAAAAAGCTCCGTGCCGCCGCCCTGCTTCTTGACCTCCAGCATCTGGAGGGTCAGACTCTTGCTCTCGCTCCCCTCCTTGATGGTATTGGTTCCGCTGCTCCAGCTCATACAATCTCCCCCACAAGGACGGTCTCCCCGTCCACAGTTTTTTCCACAACGTCCCACTCGTCCACGCTCAGAATCTGGAGCACCCCGGTGCTGCTGTTGAGCACCAGAGCCTTGTCCACTGCCTCGTTGTCCGTGGTGCCGCCCTGCGCCACGGTGCCCTCTGCTGCCTCCTGCTCCGGGTAATAGATGGTCCGCAGCTTGCCGGTTGTAATATCCGGATAAATATTCTGGATTTCGTAGTGATAGCCCACCGGCAACTGATAGGTCCGCCGCACCAGCTCTGCCCCCTGATACAGGTAGCGCAGCACCAGCGGCGCGGACTCCGCCTCCGCGCAGGCGGTGAGCCGCACCGTGCTCATGGCCTGCTTGCCCGCGCGGAAATCCATCCGGTCGGCGTAGCCGCTGACAAGGTTGTATTTGTCCGCATAGATTTGGAGCTTTTGACCCGGCCAGAAGCTCCCGTTGTTGAGGATGCCCGCGCTCAGCTCCGGCGGCGGGAAATAATATTTCGCCATCCGGCTGAGCACATCGTCCACGTTGTCGGAGTTGATAAACATCACACCGGAGGCGTCGATGATGTTGTCCGGCGTTCCCGCCGGCGGCCTGCTGTTGGTGAGGGTGTGCACCGTCCTGTGGACGATGTAGGTCGTCTCCCCATCCGTCACCGTCTCGTCCCCCTGCGCGGGGGTCCCCTCCGTGAAGGAGAAGGCCGTGGCCCGCACCGCCGTGACGTAGTCCTTGTGGGTCATCTCCGGCCTCTTGTAGGTGTCCCCCAGCGGCACCAGCAGCGGCGTCTCGTCGATGGGCAGCACAGTGCCCCGGTTTGGGCCCCAGTCGCAGACGTAGCCGCCCACCGCAAAGAGCAGCCACGCCAGCCGCTCCCGCTTGCTCTGCTCCGGTGCAAAGCCGGAGAACGTCACCTCGTCGAAGCTGCTGTCCGCCGTGTAGCCGCTGGGCAGCAGCACCTCCAGCCAATAGGCCGCGTTGGCGTCCTCAAAAATCCGGGCATCGTGGCGCTTTTGGTCCAGCTCGGCCAGAAAGCTCTTGATCTCCAGCCGTACCTTGCCCGGCGCGACGCGGACCGCCCGGGTCACGCGCCCCTTGAAGTAGATGGTGTCCACCTCGTCCACGATGGTGGCCACGCTCCCCGGCTCCGGGGCGTCCGTTGTGACGATGTCCGCCGACGCCGTGCTGATGGGCACGGAGGCGGAGGCCACGTCCGCCTCGATGGCGAGGGAACAGTTCTCGATCTTGTGATAGTCGTCGCCGGTGATGCCCGGCACGCCGTCAATGTTGATGTACATGGGGTGCCTCCTCACCAATACGAGTCGGAATAATCCGGGTAGCTCTCGTGCACCCAGCCGGACGCTGCCGTATAAATCCAGGCGTCGCCCACGGTGCCCTCGCTCAGCTCCGGCAGCGGCGCGCGCCCCCGGGTGAGGACCTCGTCGAGGTCGAGGAAGCGGGTGGGTCCGTTGGAGATAAACTTCACCGTGGTGTTGCGCCAATAATTCCGGCCTCCCGGGCGGCGGACATACTCGTCCTCCACCACCTCCACGCGGACGGTGAACTGCATCATGCCCTCGTTGTAGGGCATGATGAGGGTATGGCCGTCCACCGGAGCGGCGAGGGCCTCGTAAAAATCGGCATACTTGCCACCGTTGTAGTACCAGGGCACACCGATTTTACACTCGAAGTCGACGTACTGTCCCTCCACGTCGTTAAAATACGAGCCGTCCATCATGTCCCCGGACAAATCCGAGGATTTCACTTTGGAGATTCGCTTGATTTCCGGCGTCACATCCCAGACGATACCATCCAAGATAATCATAACGCACCTCCTGTGGCCAGCTTCACGCCGATGCGCTGCGTCTCCTCGTTGTTGAGCTCATGCACCAGCCGGGCAAACTGGGTCCTATCCACCTGCATGATGATGGTCTGCTGGGTGGTCCGCCCCTGGGCCAGCCCGGTGGGAATGGTCTGCGGCTGGGTCCCGGTGGCGTTGACCGTCAAGTCTGGCAGGCTCTGCTGGAGCTGGCTGCGCACCAGCGGCTCATAGTCCCGGATGCCCTGTGCGAAGAGCCGCATCATGTCGGGGGCGTAGGTGTCAAAGTCCGCCAGCGGCCCCTCATCGGGCTTGGAGAAGTGCAGCATCCGCTTCACGATTTCAGCCGCGCCCTTCACCGCAGAGCGCAGGTCCGGGAACCCGTCCAGCAGGCCGCCGGTGAACTGTTTGATGAGGTCGTAGCCCCAGCCAAACGCCCTGTTGCCCAGTGCACCAAGTGTGTCTGCGATTAAATCAATGATGCCGTCCAGGAATCCGTCCAAATCTCCCCGGAACATGGCTGCGAAGACGTTGAGCAGGTCCGTGAGAATCGCCAGAGTGTCCTCCAGCAGTGAGGTCACAACCTTCAGGGCGTACTCCAGAGCTGGAGACAGGAACTGGCACAGCCCGTCCCAGATTGCCCGAACCAGCTCCCCGAAGCTGCCAAAGTGCAGCCCCAATGCGTCCAGCAGCCCGGACAGGGCATCGGCCAGCGCCGAGAAGGCCGTCTTCACCCGTTCCCAGCAGTCGATAACGAAGTCCCGGAAGTCCTCGTTGGTGTTCCAGAGGTACACCACAGCCGCCACAAGGGCCCCTATTGCCACGATAACCAACCCAATGGGATTGGCCGCCAGTAGCGCCCAAAGCCCGCTCAGGCCACCTGAGAGCGCAGGGAGCAGGGTCCCGGTCAGTGTGGTGATAGCCCCGGCGATGATGGGAGCCCAGGTCATGATGCTGCCGATGGCCGACATCAGCGTGCCGATGATGATAAGCACCGGACCGATGGCAGCCACCACGGCGGCCACCACCACGATGATTTTCTTGGTTCCGTTGTCTAAGCTGTTGAGCCAGTCCACCAGGCGCTGCAGCAGTTTGATGAGGGGGAGCAGCAGCTCCGCCACCACCTTGCCCAGCTGCACCATCAGCACGTCCAGAGAGGATTTCAGTTTCTCGATGGAGCCGCCGAAGCCCTCCATCATGGCCCTGGCCATCTCGTCTGTGAGGCCCTTGCTCTCGCTCAGAGAGCCGTTCAGCTTCTCCACGTCCTCGGGCGCGGTGTTGATGAGGGCCAGCCAGTTGGCCATCTGGTTCTTGCCGAAGATGGCAGAGGCCGCCGCAATCTGCTCCGCCTCGGAGAGCTGGGAGAACTTGTCGTGCAGCTCTCTCTGGATGGTCACGGCGTCCTTCATCTGGCCGTTGCCGTCGGTGACGCTCCAGTTGAGCCGCTCCAGCGCCGCCTGTCCGGACTTCGCCGGGTCCACCAGTCGGGCAAGGCCCGTCTTCAGGGCGTTGGCTGCCACATTGGCATCGATGCCGCTGTTTGCCATGGTTCCCATGTACAGCGCCGCATCCTGAACACTGTAGCCAGCCGCCGAAAACACCGGAGCTGCGATGCTCATGGAGTTGGACAGGCTGTCGATGTTCAGCGCAGAGTTGTTGCAGGCAGAGGCGAACACATCAGCATAGTGCCCGGCGTTCTCGAAGGTATCGCCGAAGCCGTTGATGGTGCCCACCAGACCGGCGCTCACCGTGTCCAGGTTGCCGCCCTCACCGGCCGCCAGCTTCATGGCCGGGGCCAGCGCTGCGGCCGCCTGCTTCGCATCCAGTCCAGCCCGGGCGAAGTTCAACGCCGCGTTGGCCGCATCCGCCATGCCGAAGGTGGAGTTGGCAGCCGCCGCGCTCATGGCGTCGTCCAGCAGCTTGGCCTGCTCCTCGGTGTTGCCCATGGTCTGATTGGTCAGCGCCATGATCTTGTCGACTTCGGCAAACTTCAGCGCCGCCGCGCCGCCTGTGGCGGTGATGGCAGCTGTCACCGGGAGCATCGCCTCACCGGCGCCTTTCACCGCTTCGCCCGCTTTTTTGAGCTTTTCACCCTTGGCGGCGATGGACTGCACCATCTCGCCGGACTGCCGGGCCTGCTTCTCCAGTTTCTTGAGCTCCTGGGTGGTCTCGATGATTTCCCGCTGGAGAGCGTCGTACTGCTCAGGGGAAACAGGCCGGCCAAACTCATCAGTAACCGCTTTCGCCTGCGTCTTCAGGTCCTTCAGTCGGTCGCTGGTTTCCTTCACTTCGGCCTGGAGTTTGTCGTACTTCTCTTGGGAGATTTTGCCCTCAGAAAGCTGCTTGTCAGCGTCAACGGCCTTCTCTTTCAGCTTGGTCAGCTTGTCCTGAGTTTCAGTAATCTCCTTCTGAATGGGGTCGTACTTGGCCTTCCAGGCGTCATAGTTTCCGGCGGTTTTGGACGCCTGCTCACTGGCCCGTTTGAGGGCTTCCAGCTTCTGTTTGGTCTCGTCAACCGCCTTGCCTAGCAGCTTGTGACGCTGTGCCAGGAGTTCTGTATTGCCGGGGTCGAGCTTCAGGAGCTTGTCTACGTCCCGGAGCTGGGTCTGCGTTTTGCCCAGTTCAGAGGAGACACCCTTCAATGCGGTCTGGAGTTTTTTGGTATCGCCGTCAATCTCGATGGTAATGCCACGGATTCGGTTATTGTTCCTCGCCATGGGTGCCTCCTCTCATCAGAATTGGTCGAAGTCGTCCTGTGTAGCCAGTTCCTGATAATCCCAGTCGTCGTTCCCGCTCTCGATGGCCATCTCATTGACCATGCCTATCGTCAGAAGGTCCAGGTCACGGATGGCAATCCCCATCTGAACACATCGGAGCAGGAACAGCGGGGTCGTCATTTCCCGCTCACTCGGGCGAAGTTTTTTTTAGACTCTACGGTCTGGGCCACGTTCATGCCCCACAGGTCCAGCAGTTCAGGCAGTACCTGGTAAATGGAGAAGACGTTGAAGCCATCCAGCCACTCCTCAGCAGTGTCGGGAACGCCCTTGGGGTCCGCGTGCCGGGCCATGCTGAAGGCGATGTTCTCGAACATCTCCAAAGAGAAGACGTCCATAGTGGACTCGTCCTCGCTGCTGGCATTGAGCGCCCTCTGGAGAGCAGCCAGGTCCTTGTAGATGTCCCGGCCGAACTTGATGCGGTACAGTCGGGGAATGGCGGCAGAGGCCCGGAAGGTCACCTGCTTGCCGTCAATCTCAATGGTTTTGGTCAGTGCCATAGTTCGCGCCTCCTGATCAGCTACCGCTCTTGGTCACCGTGATGGTGTAGGTCTTGCTGGTCAGCCCGGACTTGGAGACAATGGCCACCACAGTATTGGTGCCCGTGTTCCAGGTGGCGGCTTCGCCGCTGGTGTGGGAGCTGCCGTTGACCAGCAGCACCACGGTGGAGCTGTCGGCTCCGGTGGCCGTGACGGCGTTGGTGGCGTCCGTGGTGGTCGCCGTGTAGTTGTACTCGGTAGAGCTGAAGCTCGGGCTCAGGCTCACACCGGTGATGCTCAGGGCGCTCAGCCGGGCGGCGGTGGCCGCAGCGCTCACCGTGTACACGGCGCTGTACCAGCCGTTGTAGACGGTGGTGTCCGTGCTGTCGCCGGTCTTTGCCTTCACGATGCCGGTGGGCAGGGGCGAAGCGGAGATGGAAAGGGTCTCCGTCTGCACTTCCTTCTTCTCCGTGTTGGTCTTGCCCTCAATCTTGGGCCGGGAGGCGGTGCAGTCGTAGAGCACATGACGGATGTGCTTCTGGTCGCCGTTGAACTCGAAGAGCAGGGCGAAGTGCTCCGCCTCCACGTCGGCGTTCTCCACCAGCACCCCGTTGCTGTCCGCCGTCTCCTTGAGGATGTCGGTCCGGAAGCTCTGGGGAATCAGGGCGATTTCCAGGTCGCCGTCATAGCCCATGTTGTTGTTCATTCGGTAATAGGCGATGCCGTCCGCATAGAAGTTCTCCGGCTCGCCGTTGGCGTCCAGACTCAGGGACACCGCGCCGGGGATGGCCACGGGGGCACCATAGCTCACAGAGCCGTCGCTGCCAAAGGTGGCCTTGGCGTAGTGTACATTCCTAAGGTTGAACCTCACTTTGTTCGCACTCATTGATAAACACCTCCGTGGTGTAAGTCACCATCCAGAGCTCCTCGCTCCCGATGTAGGTTTCTTCCTTCTGCCAGCCCAGCTCCGCCCCGTCCAGTGCGGCCTCTACGGCCGCCTCCTTCGCGTCGTCCTTTTCGTCCGTGTACAGCTCCACCACCAGTGTGGCCAGTGTGGCGTAGACCACCCCGTCCGCGTAGAAGTTGGTGCTCTCCGGCAGGTACCAGCAGATAAAAGGCGGCGGCTGGGCCGTGTTCTCTGTGAATTGGAAGTAGGCGGAGGGCACGCCCACGCTTTCCACCAGAGTCTGTATCTCCTGAAGCGTCATAGACTGTCCTCCACTTCCTTCCTGAATGCCTCCACAACAGCCTCTTCCACGGGAGCGATGTGGGAGCGGCCCGGGGTCCGACCACCATAACGATTGGCGTGCCCGTGCTCCAGCAGGTGGGCGAGGCCCGGCGCAGCCTTGTTGTACACCGTGGCCGAAGACCTTGTCCGACCTTTCGTTGACGTAGAGGTCCAGCCCTTTGCGTAACGGTATTGCTTGCTCGGACTGCCGAATTTCTGCTGCGACTCCTCTCGAAGCGCCTTTGCCGCCCTCTGGCCTGCCTTGGGAACCAGCTCAGAGGTACGCTCGTTCACCTCTTCGCCGTACTGGGTCAGCATCTTCTCCAAGGCCGCATTGAGGCCCTCAAGTCCCACTCGTTTCGGCATTGTCCGCACCTCCCGTGCTGGGCGTTGTCGGCGTCACCGGCGGGTGGGCGGCGTTGCTCCCGCCCTTGCGCTCCACGTAGAGCTTCACGTAGTCCGGGCCGTAGTCGTACTGGCTGCGCATCCCGGACTTTTGCAGTCCGCTCCCGGAGTCCGGCACCTGATAGGTGCGGTAAATGCTGTACCTCTGGCCTCGGTACTCCACCAGCGTCTCCCCGTTGTACTCCACGGCGTTGACGACGAAGACGAACTCCGGGTTGATGCCGTTGCGCCCGGCGTTGTGGAACTCGTTGCTGCCCACCGTGCTCGCCCGGCAGAGCACCTGCCTTGGGGGCTGCTCCACGGCGCGCCAGACGCCCCTGTCGTCCTTGCTCGTCACCACGGGAATCAGGCTCAGAACGTCATCCATCCGCGCCCCTCGCTTTCTCGCCCAGGACCCGGTTGTTCAGCCGCCAGCGCAGGCCCCTGGGCATGGCGTCCATGGTGTCCCGCTTTCGCCACAGCCACGCGGCGTAGTCCACAATGAGCTGTGCGTCCAGCGGGGAGGACGGCGAAATGCTCGCCGCCCCCTCCTGCCGGATGGACTCCGCAGCGGAGGCAAGATAGCTCAGGAGCCGCTCATCGTACACGGTGGCGGAGAGGATTCCCAGGTCCGTCTTGAGCATGGTCAGCAGGGTGTTGTCCTGCTGGGTGGTCTGCTCCGACATCTATCTCACCTCCATGCGATTAGCCTGCGGCCTTGGGCACGGACGCGACCACGCCCGCGGACACAACCACGCCGCCGGAAGCGGCCGCAGCGCTGAGCTCCACCACGGTGATCTTCTTGCCCGCCGCAGCGGTGATCTCGGTGGTGCCGGAGGTCAGGCTGGACCAGGCGCCGGTGCCGCTGACGGGAATCACATCGCCCGCAGCCACCTTCTGGGTGCCCAGCTTGTAGTACAGGACCGGGGACTCGCTGGCCAGATAGTCGCTGACGGTCAGCACGGTCTTGCCCGCGTTGGAGCCGGAGGCAGCCGCAGTGATGGTCAGCTCGTTCAGATCGGTGTTGGCCCAGTCAGCGGGGAAGGACTTTTCCGTCTCCGGGCTGGTGTTGGCGAAGTTGACCACCACGAAGGCCTCACCGGCCACAGGAGCGCCGTCATACCGGGCAGTGCCCTTGAACACGGTCTGGTCCTGCAGGAACAGGGGGATGTCAGAGCTGGCCATCTCGATGCCGGCACGCTCAGCCAGCAGATAGTTGCCGCCGTAGCCGCCATAAATGGTGTTGTCCTGAATCTCCTCGTCCTCGAACTCTACGATGGTGCCGCCGATGATGGGCATCATCGTGGTGTTGCTCACCAGAGCGGCGTTGGAGTTGAAGGCCAGCGCCTTGGCGAGGATGTGCAGGTGGGTCTTCCGGTTCATGATCCAGAACAGACCGTCGGCGTTGTACCAGGGCTTCGCAATGGCAAGCTTCTCAATCAGAGCAGAGAAGAAGGCCGCGCCGGTGCTGCCGTCGATGTTCAGGGTCTGGATGTTGCTGGTGTGCAGGT
>UZAT01577151.1_pt1 | contig 12511 bp, 15 predicted proteins | sample 2160861 | NCBI WGS metagenome assembly UZAT01 (sample SAMEA5138306, study PRJEB28736) | viral metagenome | reverse complement strand
CACAACTAACTGTGCTGTCCTAGGTATAGCAATCTTAGTTATTCAAAAAGATTTTTCTTTAATCACAGGGCTTATTTATGCAATTGGGATGTCATTAGGTTTCACCCTAGCAATGGTTCTTTTTGCAGGACTAAGAGAACAGATTGAGCTTTCATTTACCCCAAAAGGGATGAAAGGAATGCCAATAGTACTTGTAACAGCAGGTATTTTAGCAATGGCATTTATGGGATTTGCAGGCTTGGTTAAAATATAATCATATAACAATGGATAACGAAGTTAAAACTCCTATAAACGAAGAAATATCTAATAAACAAGAAGATAAAATTGATATAAAACCAATTAAGTCAATTGTTAAGGATAAGACTAGCAGAAAATTATCAAAAGGGCTTAAAGATAAACCCAAAAAGCCATCTTGGTGGTTACGCACAAAAAGGAAGAAACTGGTTTTAGAGCTTCAATCTGCCCTCAGAGAATTCGGAATAAATAAGGCTTGGGTTCATAATCATTTCATTACAGCAGAAGAAAAGAAGTCTAAGAACATTACCATATATGTTGAGATTAATAATTTGAGAATAAACAAGATTGATGCTCAACAAATAGATGTTCTAATGGATAAGAAATTTAAAAAGAAGAAGATAAGCATTATTGATGTTAATACATTACAGCCTTTGATTAAAGAGTTTGTTTTCAAAGACGTTACCCCTTTACTATAAATACTTAATGAAAATTTCAGCAAGCATAATTTCATTCAACGAAGAAAAGAATATCGAACGTTGTTTAATATCTCTACAAGGTATTGTGGATGAAATAATTGTTCTTGATTCCAATTCTACTGACAAGACAAAAGAGATTTGTTTGAGATACGATAACGTAAGATTTTTTTCACAAGACTGGCTAGGTTATTCATCTCAAAAAAACTATGCAAATAGCTTGTCATCAAATAATACCATTCTTTCAATAGATGCCGACGAGGCTTTGTCCTCCGAATTGAAGCAAAGCATACTTGATATAAAAGCAAAGTATAAAGATATCACTAATCCTAATATAATATTTTCAGTAAAGAGACTAACAAACTATTGTGGCTCTTGGATAAAGCATTGTGGCTGGTACCCAGATATAAAACAAAGAATTTTTAGTAAAGAAGTTAATTGGGTAGGAGATATACATGAGTCTTTACTTCATTTGCCTAATACAAAAACAATTATGCTTAAGGGCGATTTATATCATTATTCTTATCATACAACCTCTGATCATATTCTTCAAGTAGAGAAGTTTACAAACCTTACCTCAAAACAAGCTTTTGAGAAAGGGAAGAAAGGTCATATCCTAGGACTATGGTTTAAGCCTCAATGGAAGTTTTTTAGAGATTACATATTAAAAGCAGGAATATTAGATGGCTATGCAGGCTATCAAGTTTGTAGGATATCTGCTTTTGCAACCTATTTGAAACATGCAAAGCTTAGAGAACTTAATAAGAAATAAAACTAATCCTATCTTCCTAATTAGTAGAACTGATAGCATTGGAGATGTTGTTCTTACTTTGCCAATGGCAGGGATTTTGAAGTCTATTTACCCCAATGCAAAGATAATCTTTCTTGGAAAAACATATACCGAGCCTATTGTTAGTTTGTCCTCTCATATCGACAAGTTTATAAATTGGGATTCTTTGAGTTCAGAAGATTGTTCAACCCAAATAAGACTTTTAAAGCAATATAATATCGATGTTTTTATTCATGTATTCCCTTCAAAAGCGATAGGAAAACTTGCAAAACAAGCTAAAATCCCAATAAGGATAGCTACATCTCACAGGGTATATAATTGGCTTTATTGCAATAAACTAATAAGATTTTCAAGGAAGAAATCTGACCTTCACGAGTCACAGCTTAATATTAAATTAATTGAATGCCTTGGAGCAAAATCTAATTATAGGATTGAGGACTTATATGAATACATTGGTATTCAGGCTAATAATATAACAACGCCAGCAGATAGTTTAATTGATAAAACAAAGTTTAACTTAATTCTCCACCCAAAATCAAAAGGAAGTGCAAGAGAGTGGGGGGTAGATAACTTTAATAAGTTAATATCTATTTTGCCCGAATCGGAATATAATATCTTTATTACTGGAACAAAAGAGGAGGGAGACTTAGTTAGAAAAGAGATAATTAATAAGAATATTGGAAGAGTTCACGACCTAACAGGCGTATTCTCACTTTCAGAGTTTATCTCATTTATTGGCAAAGTAGATGGCTTAATTGCAGCAAGCACAGGCCCGCTTCATATTGCATCTATTTTAGGAGTAAATGCCTTAGGATTATATCCTCCAATAAGACCAATGCACCCAGGTAGATGGAGGCCAATAGGAGAAAAGACAAAAGTGTTTTCGAAAAATGAAGAATGTTCAAAATGCAGAGAAACACAATATTGTGAGTGTATGCTTTCAATTAATCCAAATGACATTCTAACTTATCTCGATAAAATTAAATAATAAAAAAGGTCGCTAAATAATTATAGCGACCTTTTTAGTAATAATGTTAGTTAGATTTTCCTAACTTACAATTCAAATACTGTTTCAACAATTGTTTTTCCTGTTTGAACAGCTTTTAAGTTTTCTGGTATCATTTTATGATGACGCTCTGGAAGAGATTTAAGTAAACCTTTTTCAATGAATTCTTCAGTAACAACTGGTTTAACTTCTAAGAATGCTCCAAGAACAATCATATTAAATACTTTTGCCATTCCAAGCTCAGATGCTTTTTCTGTTGCAGCAACCTTGTAGATATTAATATCTTTACGAGTTGGAGGATTAAATACTCCATTAGGGTCGTATAATAATACTCCACCAGGCTTAACTGTCTTTTCAAACTTGTCAAGAGATTGTTGGTTAAGTATGATTGCTGTGTCAAATTGGCTAATGATTGGAGAACTGATTCTTTCATCAGAAATAATTACTGATACGTTTGCAGTTCCTCCACGCATTTCAGGGCCGTAAGATGGCATCCAACTTACTTCTTTATCTTGCATAGCGCCTGAGTAAGCAAGAATTTTACCCATTGATAAGACACCTTGTCCACCAAATCCGGCTATGATGATTTCTTCTGTCATTGCTTTTACGTTTAAGGTTATTTTTTAACTTTTTCTCCGTCAACTTTTATGTCGCCGATTGGATACTTAACAAACATGTTTTCTACCATCCATTTGTTAGCTTCAACTGGTGTCATTTTCCAACCTGAATTACAGTTAGAAACAACTTCAACTAAAGAAGTTCCTTTTTTGTTCTTTTGGTTTTCAAATGCTTGACGAATTGCTTTCTTTGTTCTTCTAACGGCTGCTGCAGTGTGAACAGATTGACGAGTGATGTAATATGTTCCTGGTAATTCTGCAAGTAATTCTGTTATTTGCAAAGGATAGCCATTTAATTCAACTGTACGTCCGTAAGGAGAGGTTGCAGTCTTCATGCCAAGTAATGTGGTAGGAGCCATTTGTCCTCCTGTCATACCATAGATACCATTGTTGATAAAAATAATAACAATGTTTTCTCCACGGTTACAAGCGTGAATTGTTTCAGCAGTTCCAATAGCAGCTAAGTCTCCATCTCCTTGGTAGGTAAATGTGTGACGATCTGGGAACATGCGTTGAATTGCTGTTGCAATTGCAGGTGCTCTACCGTGAGCTGCACCTATTGCGTCAACGTTGAAATAATTGTAAGCTAAAACAGAGCAACCAACTGGAGCAATGCAAATAGCTTTATCTTGAATACCCATTTCTTCAATAACTTCTGCTACAATACGGTGTGTTGTTCCGTGCCCACAGCCTGCACAATAATGCATTACAGCATCTGTAAGTACATTAGTTTTTTCGTAAACCAAGTTTTCTGGTTTAATTATATCTGGATTAAACATATTTCTTATCCTTTAATGATTTTTTCTTCTAATGCTTCAAGAACTTCGTGTGGAGTATGGATGATTCCGCCATAACGACCAAAGTGTTCAACTGGACAACGGAATTCTGCTGCCAATCTTACATCTTCTACCATTTGACCAGCACTCATTTCCACTGCCAACATTCCTTTTACTTTTTTAGAGAACTCTGCAACTTGTTTCTTAGGGAATGGGAATAATGTGATAAGACGTAGAAGACCTACTTTTATTCCTTTTTCACGTCCAAGTTGAATAGCTTTTTGTGCAATACGTGCACTTGATCCATAAGCAACAAATATATATTCAGCATCTTCACAGTTAATGGTTTCGAAAAGTACTTCCTTTTCTTCCATTTCTCTGTATTTTGCTTGAAGTTTATGGTTATGTAGTTCTTGTTTAGCTGAATCAAGATCTAGTGATGTGATAATGTTATGGTCTCTATCAGCTGGTTTTCCACAACTTGCCCATGGTGCATTTTTTCTTAGTTCTTCTTCAGTCCAACGAGGAATATGAGGTCCAACATAAAGCTTTTCCATAACTTGACCAATTGCACCATCAGAAAGTATCATAACTGGATTACGATATTTAAATGCAATTTCCCATCCTAAGAATACGAAATCATACATTTCTTGTACAGATGCTGGTGCTAATACATACATTTGGTAGTCTCCGTGTCCGCCTCCCTTAACTGCTTGGAAGTAGTCTGCTTGAGATGGTTGGATAGTTCCTAAACCAGGACCTCCACGTACAACGTTTACTACTAATGCAGGAAGTTCTGCTCCTGCAAGATAAGTTAATCCTTCTTGCATAAGACTTATTCCTGGAGAAGAAGAAGAGGTCATTACTTTTTTACCTGCTCCTGCTCCACCATATACCATGTTAATTGATGATGTTTCACTTTCTGCTTGTAAAACAACCATTCCTGTAGTTTCCCATGGTTTTTCAATCATAAGATGTTCCATAACTTCAGATTGCGGTGTGATAGGATATCCGAAATATCCGTCGCAACCTGAGCGTATTGCTGCTTCAGCAATAGCTTCGTTACCCTTCATTAATTTTAGCTCTTTTGCCATTTCTATTATAATTTAATAGTTTATAACTTTACTTTGTAAACAGTGATTACTCCGTCAGGACATACTAAAGCACAGCTAGTACAACCTATGCAATTGTCAATTATTGCTTCAGAATAATGATAGCCTTTACCATTTACGTTTTTTGACAGAGCCAGAACACTGTTGGGACATGCGGTAATGCATACTCCACAACCTTTGCAACGCTCTTTATCAATTACAACTGCTCCTTTTATTGCCATTGTTTTTATTTTTAATTGGTTTATATTTAGTCTTATTAATTTCAGACTTCAAAATTATAACTTATTTTTCATTGTAGCAAATAAATATAGTTAATTAATTATTAAAGCAATAATACAACAGAAATTGCGTTATTATTATTGTTAAATAATTTTTGTATTAATTAATATTGAAAACTCTATGTCAAAATTTACATTACCTGTGTTTCCTTTTGCTCAAGATGCATTGGAACCTCATATTTCAAAATCTACAATTGAATTTCATTATGGTAAACACCATCAAGCTTATGTAGATAACTTAAATAAGCTAATTGTTGGAACAGAATTTGAAAACGCTACCCTAGAAGAAATTGTTATGAAATCAAGTGGTGGAATTTTCAATAATGGTGCTCAAGTTTGGAACCATACATTTTATTGGAATTGCTTAACTCCAAAATCACCTCTAAAACCTCAAGGAAAACTTCTTGAAGCAATTGAGAAAGAATTTGGAAACTTTGAAGAATTTAAAACAAAATTCACTGCTGCTGCTACAACTTTATTTGGTGCAGGATGGGCATGGTTAGTTAAAACTGCAGATGGAAAGTTAGAAATTGTTCAAACTTCAAATGCAGAAAATCCAATGAAGCAAGGAAAAACTCCTCTTTTAGTTTGTGATGTTTGGGAACATGCTTATTATCTTGACAAACAAAATCGCCGTCCTGCTTATTTAGAAGCATTCTGGCAAATTGTTGATTGGAAAAAAGTAGAAGAAAGATTCTAAATTTCAAGTATTATTAACACATAAAGTATTCTGATTATTATAAATATTAAGTATTGAAATAATAATCAGAATATTTTTATTTATACACCAAGGATATGAAAAAAAGATTTACTCTTATATTTATAAGTTTAATGTTAGTAACAGTATTTAATGTTCAAGCACAGCCAAATATTGCAAAGAGAAGTACGGAGCAAGTTAAAGGTCAATTTGTTTTACCTAAATTGCCATATGAAATGAATTCTCTTGAACCTCATATTTCGCAAAAGACTCTTGAATTCCATTATGGTAAACACCATCAATCATATGTTGATAACCTAAATAAGCTAATAGTTGGAACAGAATTTGAAAAGTCTACCCTTGAAGAAATTGTTATGAAATCAAGTGGTGGAATATTCAATAATGCAGCTCAAGTTTGGAATCATACATTCTATTGGAATTGTTTAACTCCCAAATCAAAACTTAAACCTAACGGAAAGCTACTTAAAGAAATTGAAAAAGAGTTTGGAAGCTTCGAAGAATTTAAAACAAAATTCACCGCTGCTTCTTTAAGTTTATTTGGTTCAGGATGGGCTTGGCTAGTTAAGAATGCAGATGGGAAATTAGAAATTATTCAAACCTCTAATGCAGAAAACCCAATGAAGCAAGGAAAAACACCTCTTTTAGTATGTGATGTTTGGGAGCATGCATATTATATCGACAAACTAAATCGCCGTCCTGCTTACTTGGAATCATTCTGGCTAATTGTTGACTGGGAAAAAGTAGTAGAAAGATTATAATTACATTTATATAAATAATATTTTAAAGAGAGATAGTAGAAATTTAAATTCAACTATCTCTTTTTTCTTTAATTATAAATCTAAAAATGTGTTGTTTCTTTGTCCTTTCATTTATTCTTTCTAATTTTGTAAGCTTGAAATTAATAATTATATAAAAAATAAATCATGAATGTATTAGTATTAAACTGCGGAAGTTCTTCTATTAAATATCAATTAGTTGATATGGCTAACGATGCTGCGGTATTAGCAAAAGGTTTGGTTGAAAGAATTGGATTGGAAATGGGTGAGTTTACTCATAAACCAACAGGTAAAGATAAACATTATGTAAAAACTCCAATACCTACTCATAAAGTTGGAATAGATTTAGTACTTGGAGCTCTTGTAGATGAAAAAGTTGGAGTTATTAAATCATTAAAAGAAATTAATGCTTGTGGTCATAGAGTTGCTCATGGTGGAGAAATTTTTAAAACCTCTGTTATAGTTGGAGTAAATGAAAAAGCAAAAATCAAAGAACTTTGCGCCCTAGCTCCTCTTCACAATCCTGCAAACTTAGAAGGGATTGAAGCTATGGAGGCTTTACTCCCTGGAGTTCCTCAAGTGGGGGTTTTTGACACATCTTTCCATCAAACTATGCCAGAGGAAGCATATATGTATGCTATCGATTATAAATATTATACTGATGACAAAATACGTCGCTATGGTTTTCACGGAACTAGTCATAAGTTTGTTGCTGAAAAAGCAGCTAAATTGGCAAACATCGATATAAAAAACTCTAAAATTGTTAGTTGCCATTTAGGAAACGGAGCTTCAATTTGTGCTGTTAAGAATGGCGAATCTGTTGACACATCTATGGGATTCACTCCAGTTGAAGGATTGGTTATGGGAACTAGAGCAGGAGATTTAGATATAGGAGCATTCCTTTATATTTGTGAAAAAGAAGGCCTTAATATGACTGCAGCTAATAATATGATAAATAAGAAGTCAGGACTTCTTGGTCTAAGTGGTCATGCTGATATGAGAGAAGTTTGTGAGGGGAAGAATGCTGGAGTAAAAAGAGATACAATAGCTTTTAATCTTTTTTGCAATAGAGTTCGAAAATACATTGGAGCATATGCAGCAACTATGGGAGGACTAGATTTAATTCTTTTCACAGGTGGAATTGGTGAAAATGCTGATGATGTTAGAGAAAAAATATGTGAAGGATTAGAATTCTTAGGAGTCGACTTCAATAAAGAGGCTAACACTGGAATAAGAGGAATTGATAATATGTTATCAAAACCTTCTTCAAAAGTAAAAGTTATGATGATAACCACAGATGAAGAATATGTTATTGCAACTGACACTTACAATTTAACTAAATAGTAAATGAAACAAATTGCTAAATTCATATTGTGGGCTTCTGGTTGGAAGCTTGTTGGAAAACGAGAGCCACAAATGAAAAAATGTATCTTTATACAAGCTCCGCATACTTCTATGTCGGACTTTTTATGGGGACGTTTAGGATTATGGCAATTGGGGGTAAATGTTAAATTCTTAATAAAGAAAGAAATGTTTTTCTTTCCTTTTGGATCCATTTTGAAAGCATTAGGAGGAATACCTATTGATAGGAGTAGTGGGAATAATGTTGTAGAACAAATAGTTCACCAATTCAATTCGAGAGAGGATTTCTCGCTTGTAATTACGCCTGAAGGAACTAGGAAGTATACAGAACGCTGGAAGAAAGGATTTTATCATATTGCAATTAAGGCAAATGTGCCAATTTATATTTCTTACCTTGACTACGAAAAGAAAGAAGGTGGTCCAGGAAGGATATTTCACCCAACAGGTGATTTTGAAAAAGACTTTGCAGAGATACAAGAATTCTATAAAGATAAAGTTGCAAAATATCCTGAGAACTTCAATTTAAGTAAACAATATCATAAATAAATAATAAAGATGTTAAGGACAAACACTTGCGGAGAGTTAAATATAAGTAATTGTAATCAGAGTGTTATATTAAGTGGTTGGGTTCAGCGTTCAAGAGATTTGGGAGGAATGACCTTTATCGATTTAAGAGATCGTTACGGCATTACTCAATTAGTTTTTAATATGGAAACGAATTCTGAACTATGCCAAAAAGCAAGAAAACTTGGAAGAGAATACGTAATTCAAGTAAAAGGAGAGGTTGCAGAAAGAAGTAATAAGAACCTAAAAATTCCAACTGGAGAAGTTGAAATTATAGTAAATGAAATCAATATCTTGAATGCTTCTAAAACACCTCCTTTCACAATCGAGGATAATACTGATGGTGGTGATGAGATAAGAATGAAATATCGTTATCTTGACCTTCGTCGAAACCAAGTAAAACAAAATATGGTGCTTCGTCACAATTTGTCTATTCTTATTAGAAATTACTTGAATGATTTAAGTTTTGTGGAAATAGAAACTCCTTATCTTATTAAATCAACACCAGAGGGAGCAAGAGATTTTGTTGTTCCTTCAAGAATGAATCCTAATGAGTTTTATGCACTTCCTCAATCGCCTCAAACATACAAACAATTATTGATGATATCTGGTTTTGATAGGTATTTTCAAATAGTAAGATGTTTTAGAGATGAAGACCTAAGAGCAGACCGTCAACCTGAATTTACCCAAATTGACTGTGAAATGTCCTTTGTTGAACAAGAAGATATTTTGAATTTATTCGAGGGTTTAATGAAATTTCTTTTCAAAGAAGCTAAGGGGATAGAAATAAAAGAATTTCCAAGAATAACTTGGGCAGATGCTATGAAATATTATGGTTCTGATAAGCCAGATATTTGCTTTGGGATGAAGTTTGTAGAATTGAATGACTTAGCTCAAAATAAAGGCTTTTCTGTATTTGACGATGCAGAATTAGTTGTTGGAATTTGTGCAGAGGGTTGTGCGGAATATACTAGAAAACAGTTAGATGCACTTGTTGACTTTGTGAAAAGACCTCAAGTTGGAGCAAATGGCTTAGTATATATTAAGTATAATGATGACGGAACACTCAAATCATCTGTAGACAAGTTCTTTACCCCTGAACAATTGCTTGAAATTGCTAATAAATTTGATGCAAAAACAGGTGATTTAATCTTAATAATGGCTGGAAAGGAAGAAAAAACGCAAAATTCCTTAGGTATTCTTCGTCTAGAAATGGGTAATAGACTAGGTTTGAGAGATTCCAATAAATATTCTCCTCTTTGGGTTGTGGACTTCCCTCTTCTTGAATGGGATGAAGAAACAGACCGATTCTATGCTAAACATCACCCATTTACAGCTCCAAAACCAGAAGATTATGATATGTTATTTACTAACCCAAAGAACGTAAGAGCGAATGCTTATGACCTTGTTATCAATGGTGTGGAGATTGGTGGAGGCTCAATCCGTATTTATGATAAGGAAATGCAGAATGATATGTTCAAAGTGCTGGGAATTAGTGAGGAAACTGTGAATTCTCAGTTTGGATACTTGCTAAATGCTTTTGAATATGGCGCACCACCTCACGGAGGAATAGCATTTGGATTTGACAGACTTTGTTCAATATTTGGAGGAATAGAATCAATACGTGATTTTATTGCTTTCCCAAAAAATAATAATGGAAGAGATACAATGTCTGATGCTCCGTCATTAATTGCTCAAGAGCAGTTAGACGAGTTGAATCTATCACTTATTACCAAAAAATAAATAAAAAATAATTTATAATATTTATGCCACTATATTAATAATATGTAGTGGCATATTTTTTATACTATCTTTGCTTTAAATTAATTAGATATGGAAGCAAAAGAAATTATTAAGGAATTAGGTTTATCTCCTCATCCAGAGGGAGGATATTATAAACGAATGTTTTCTTCTGATAAACAGACTATTGATAGAAAAGGAATAATAAGTTCTATCTATTATTTATTAGAGGGAAATGACTTCTCCGCCTTTCATCGACTGTCCTCTGTTGAGCTTTGGTTTTTTCATTTAGGAGAACCAATTAATATCTATATACTTAACAACCAAGGGAAATTAGAAACCCATACACTTTCATCTAATTTGAACGATAGTTTTCAGTTTGTAGTAGAACCAAACACCTGGTTTGCAGCCGAAATCCCATCCAAGAAAGGATTTTCCTTAGTAAGCTGTGCAGTAAGTCCTATGTTTTCTTTTAATGATTTTGAACTAGCAAATAAGGAAGAACTGATTAAATATTACCCAGAATATCAATCAATTATTAATAGATTAACAAGGTAAAATGTAAAATATATTTGTCACTTTGAATAATATACTATACTTTTGTAGCGTTAAACAATTAAAAATTTACCGCTATGAAGAAATCTTATTTATTTCCAACGTATTTTAAGAAAATTGGTTGGTTTATTTCATTATCAGTACTCCTGTATATTTTAATATCATCAATTTTTGATATTAATTGTAATTTTTATATGCCTGCATTCTATTATGATGATTCTATATTTGTAGAAAGTATAGAATCTGGCTTCTTTAAAATGGCTAAAACATCATTTAACTCTACTTTGTTTCCTGTAATTATTGTAATTGGTTTAAGTTTTATTGCTTTTTCTAAACATAAGAACGAGGATGAGTATATTTCTAAGATAAGAGAGCAATCTTTAGTTTGGTCTATGATTGTTGGATATTTTATCTTTATTCTCCTTACATTATTTTTGTATGGCACTGTTTATATCACTGTTATAATGTATGATATCTATCTTTTTCTAATATTATTTGTCTGTAAGTTTAATTTTGAGCTTTATCGTCTTAAAAAATCACTGAGAAATGAAGAATAACATTAGAGTTGAAAGAGCTGTTTTGAAAATATCGCAACAAGAATTGGCTGATAGGGTAGGGGTGTCTCGCCAAACTATAAATGCCATAGAATTAGAGAAGTATGTACCTTCTGCATTGGTCGTAATGAAAATTTCTTATGTATTTGGCAAACCCGTTGATGAGGTTTTCCAACTTGAGGATAAGGATTGGTAATAAGGATGTTGGATTAAGTCCATTAAATCTAAATCTTTGATAACATGAGTTCTAGTCTTAGATAAATGAATCTTCGTTTCAGAAAATTAAAACGAAGATTCAGCAAATTCTTTCTTCGTTTCATTTTCCTAGTTCTTCGTTTCATTTAGGTTATAGTACAAAAAAAAGTCTGCATAATACTTAAGATAGTAATATGCAGACTTTAAGAATAATATTATTCTATATAATTAGCTTTGTTTATTTGCTAAATCTAAGCCGTAGCCTTTTTTCTTATCAATTCTTTTTAGAACGATTGCAAGGAAAAATGCTGCAACTCCGAAACCTGCAAAAATAAGTTCTGGTACAGTGTAATCGTATCTTGCACCAGCTACGTTATTATGAATATCTGCTGCAACGCCTGGGTTTGAAACTGATAATGCATATCCAATTAACATTGGTACTAATAATAAACCAATGTTTTGGATATAGAATATTAAACCATATGCCGATCCTAAGTATCTATCTTCAACAATTTTAGGAAGTGAAGGCCACATTGATGCAGGTACTAGAGAGAATGCAACTCCTAAAATTACTATCGTTGCTATTGCTACAAAAGGGGTGAAAGCTGCATCTGGAACTAATGCAAAAATTAAATGCGAAACAGTTAATAATATTGCTCCATACATCATCATTGTTGCACCTTTTCCTTTAAAATCTAAGAAAGCACCAATAAATGGCGTAAGAACCATTGCTCCAATAGGAAAGAATGAAACGTACT
>UZAT01473080.1_pt1 | contig 12516 bp, 2 predicted proteins | sample 2160861 | NCBI WGS metagenome assembly UZAT01 (sample SAMEA5138306, study PRJEB28736) | viral metagenome | reverse complement strand
CAGATTCCGCAGAGGCAATGCTCGTGGATTCTAATGCTATCGAGGCTCTTTCACGAAAGATTCATGAAAAAGATAAGGGACTTTGGAATACCATTAAGTCCTTCATCGCAAAGCTCGTTGCAAGGATCAAGGCAGCTTATAAGGGACTCAATCCCGATTCTGCCGAGGCAAACTATGTCAGAGATATGGTTGACTCTGCCGAAAGGCTTCAGAAGCTTTGGGTGGATGCGCTGCTTGATGCGAGTGAATTGGATAATTCAAGCGAAATTGTAAAGAAAAATCTCGCCAATAAAGACACATTGTTCAATCTTCGCGCTACACAAAAGCACAAGGCACAGCTTGAGACACAGTACACCAAGGATGCAAGCATAAGTCTTAATACAATTATGCAGCGATACAATAAAATCATCTCAATTTGGGAGAAACTTGGTGGTGAACTTAACTCAAAATTCCTTAGTGAGTGGGATAACAAGGTCGGCAAGGATCGTGCTTTCACCGTATTTAAGGCTCAGGCGGGATATAAGTACAATGTGGAGTTGTCCTCCATGTGCAAGAAGGGCGTACCGCTATTTGAAGCGATAGACACTATTGTTAAGCAAGAGGTAATGAAGGAACTTAACACCGAGGTTATCGGCAAGGAAGAGAAGGAGATCCTCTATGACATTCTCAAGGAACATCACTTTGAGATCCCTTGTGCTATTTGCTATGTTGAGCAGGCAAGGCAGAGAGAGGGAGTTATAATTGATGCTTTCCTTAATGGCAAGGTAGAGAAGAATAGCAAGGGCGATACCACAACCTTCAAGCTTGGATGGAATGAAGTTCTAAAATCCATCGAAAAAGGAATGAAGGCTAATGGTGTGGATTATACATTTAAGGCTGTGGATAGAAGCATCGCAACCGATAAGTATACACCTGCCGATCTCTCCATGGATGAGGCAACTCAGGAAGCATTCTTTAATGCTCTTAAAAAGGTTGCAAACAAGGAAATCACACGTTATAACAAGGCAGAAGGCAAGAACAGAAAACTTGTTTCTTCTGTGACTCCTGCAGCTATAAAGGAAGTATTCAAGGGAACGCTTCCCTCAAACCTTAAAATCTTCAAGGTGCTTTTCACTGATCCATCTTCAAGATTTACCATGGAGAGCGACTTGCTTTACTCCTCAATGACTACAAACAACCTTGCCATGTCACATAATGACCTATACAGCTTGTTCAATTCTCAGGGCGGTGTATCGGGTTATAAGACCAAGCAGGGGACGGTTGTATATTGGGGAGATATCCTCGGTAAAACGTGGACTCCATCCAAAGTTCGAGACGAGGGTGGCATAAGAAACCAATCCAATTCCGACTTCCAAATGTATACCCTTCTCGACCAAGCACAGATGTACATCGATTTTACAGCAAAAGGTTATTATCTTCAGGCATATACGAAGGTGCTTGCAGAGCTTAAGCTCTTTGGACTTAGCAGAGGCAAAATCAATGCATCTCTCATCCCGGCAGTATATGAGTACAAAAATGCTGATGGATCGGTTGATATTGAGACCACAAGGGAAAATGCTGGACTCGACAAGGATGGCAATCTTATGTTCGATGACTTTGAGGGAATCAATCATAACGAAGCCTTCATGCTCATCGAGGATGCCGAGTATAGCAAGAGCATTGGCGGAATCTGTATTGGTTATAGTGACAACCACATACTCAAGCTGCTTGATGATGGTAGGGTACAGCAGATCATCGGCTTCCACGATAAGACAGATGATCCCGATAAGCGGTACAGAGGTGCGAGGTATGCCAAGAATTACAATGGCTTAAACGAGGCAGTTAACACTAAGGATGACAAGACAGTTCACATCGGCTTTAATCCTTATGTAAGAAAAGCTGAGAAGAAGTTTACCTTTGATGCAAAGACCGAGACTTATTCGGGCGAGGTTGTATTCAATGGCAAGACCTATGTGGCTGATGATATCCCGAAGTTAGCTGCAGACCTTTACCTTGCAATGTGTGAGGAGAAGGGCTACAAGCCTGCTTATGAAAAATTTGCATCCCATGAGAACTACTATAAGCTCCTTGCGGACTTCAGCCTTTACGATAGCCAAGGACACTATGCTCCCCATCGTAAGGTAGCATTTAATATGCCCGATAGCGTACCTTATCTTGATCAAAATGGCAATAAGAAGTATATGCCTACCAAGGATTACATCAAAGCCGAACTTGAAAAAGAGTTAAAGGTTAGGGATGCGATAAGCGAAGCATTGGCTGACAAGAGCGAGAATGGAATTATTCCTCAGTTTAAGAAGAGGGTTAACGAGATTCAAAACGGTAGGTTAAAGCGTTCCGACAGAGCTTCTCACAAAGCATCTTTCTCTGAAAGAGATTCTGCTTACCTTGATGCCGTAAACCGTGGAGATATGGTAACGGCACAAAGGATGGTTGATGAGGCGGCGAAGGAGGCAGGGTATACCTACAAGGGATATCACGGAACGAGAAGTGGTGGATTCACAGTATTCAAGAATCGTCTTCCGGGAATGGTTGAAGGTCTTAAATCTATTTTCCTTGCTAAAGACGAAGGCACAGCAGGGCAATATGCATACGGAAACAACAGAAAAATCTATCGCCTGTATGCAAAAATGGACAATCCTCTTATTGTTGATTGTGGTCACTCTGAAGCAACTTCTATATACACGGGAAATAAACCTGAAATTAGGGAACTTGCAAGAAAATATTTGCGAGATGTTTGGGAGACATTTAGTCCCAACGATAATCTCACCACAGACCAAATTGGATACCTTGCATTGCGTAGCGGTCAGTATGATGGAGTTATTTTCAAGAATGTTAATGACTCATATACCAATCGGAGAGTAACCGATGTATACGAGGCGTTTGAGCCTGAACAAGTCAAATCCGCCGATCCCGTGACTTACGATGACAACGGCAACGTTATCCCTCTTTCCGAGAGATTCAATCCCAAGAATAACGATATTCGATATTCTGATCGTGACTCCAACGGCAATGAACTCACGGCAAAACAGAAAGAGTTCTTTAAGGATAGCAAGGCAAGGGACGAGGAAGGCAACCTTCTTGTACTCTATCACGGAACAAGCACAGAGCAAAGGATTACAGAATTCAAAACAACCGAGGGGTGGAGAACAGGTCTGTGGTTGAGCACCGACCATGAAACAGCAGTACATTTCGCAAGGGCAACGGAATATGTCGAAAGAGATCCGAGCGATGATACCAAACTGTTCACCAAAGGAAATAGCTCTGAGGGCACAGGCAGACAGGGAGTGTATGAGCTGTATGCTAATGTTAAAAATCCCTTAATCGTAGATGCTCAAAGCAAGAGATATTGGGAGATCCCAAGACCTGATGTTATGGGCAAAGGTGATGCTGTAAGCGGTGAAGAGATCAATGCTTTTGCTCTCGAAAACGGCTACGATGGTGTAATAATCATTGATGTTGTCGAAGGAAGCAATAGACTTGGGACGGATGTAATAGTATTTTCGAAGAATCAAGTGAAGTATACCGACAACTTGAATCCAACCGAGAGTACCGACATCCGATATTCGGATAGAGCCTCCTACGCACCGACTTTCTATTCCCATATGGGCAAGGTTATTGATGATGTCAAGCTTGAGAAGATGGGAACTGCAAGTATTCTTAACCATCTCAAGAACAGAGGTGTCAAGGATGAGGAGATCAAGTGGAGTGGCATTGAGGCATTCCTTGAGGGGAAGAAGTCCGTGACAAAGGCAGAGCTTCAGGAGTTCGTTGCCGGTAGTCAGCTTCAGATCGTGGAGCAGATATCGGACGATGAGGAGTATACTCGTTGGAGTGAGTACAAACTTGAAAGTGGCACTAACTACCGGGAGATTGTCTTCCAAATGCCCGATTCAACCTATAGCAACAATGCTATGAGAGCGCATTGGGGTGATGAAGGTGAGGGCATCCTTGCTCACGCTCGTATACAGGACTTCGATGTCAACGGAAAGAAGATGCTCTTTGTTGAGGAGATTCAGTCTGATTGGCACAATGAGGGACATCAAAGAGGGTATTTGGAAGAAGATGGTGCAGCCTATGCTCATCTTGAGGTTGTAAAGGAAAAAGGAAGGTATTCTTTCATCCCCAAGGGTACGGCTAAAGAAAGCCAAGAATCCGAGGCAGACCTCCGCAAAAGGATGGGAGACACAAGAGTGGATTCCCTTCGTAGACAGCTCATCAATAACGCACAAGCAGGCAGAATCCCCGATGCACCGTTCCGTTCTACCTACCACGAATATGTCCTCAAGAGACTGCTCCGTATGGCAGCAGAGGAAGGATATGATTCTATCGGTTGGACTACGGCAGATATTCAATCCGAGAGATGGTCTTCGGATTACGCAGAGGCATATCGCATCGAGTACGATCAGGATATTCCTAAATTTCTTCGTAAGTATGGAAAGAAGTGGGGAGCTTCGGTTGGTAAAGATTCTGTCAATGGTACTGAGGTATGGTCTATGGATATCACCGACTCTATGAAGGAGTCTGTTCTCCATGAGGGGCAGGTATTCTACTCAGATCGTGTTACCGATAAAAAGACTCTCGACTTCCTTGAAAATCAGAAACACGTCACAGTTTATCGCGCTATGCAGGTGATCGATGGAGAACTCTATCCTCCTATGGCGGCGAAGGTTAAATCGGATAACGGCAAGAAGTCTCTCGTAACTCCGAGTAAAATCGGTGCATGGGAGCAGGCGGTTGAAAGACCTGATCTTATTCGTAACGGCAACAAGTTTGAGCTTGACAAGGCCAACGGTAGCAGTATCCAAGCGGCATACAATCCGTACTTCCATACATCCGCTTCTCCTCTTAACGACCAATTCTCCTCTGCATACAAGAGACCGAATCTCGTTATAGTAGAGGGAGAAATCCCGGCAAGCGAACTGACAAGTGGATATCGCGCGGAGTTTGCCAAAGATACCGTTGGAGAAACAAAGTGGCATAGTGGGCCGGTTGCATCCAAGTTGAAAGGAGACAAGGCAAGAAGGGTATTCCTTTCAAGGTGGTTTAAGCCCGTGAGAATCGTTCCTGATTCCGAGGTTGCGGCTATTGTTGCTCAGACTCTTGAGGGTGAAAATATCGATGTTCCTTACAACGTTGTTACTCCTACTCTTCGTGCCGAGCTTGAGAAGGTCGGAGTGCCTATTAAATACTCCGACCGCTCACCCGACTCCTTCTCCAATCGTTCACTTCTTGCAAATGCCCTTGAAACTGCTGCACAGAACGATATCGAGAGGAACAAGCTGAAGCAATATAAGCAGAAGATTGATCTCATCAATGCCGAGGAGCAGAAGCTGCATGATCTTCGTGAGCAGATTAAGGAGCTTTCCTTTAAGAAGGGTGCGAGAGATACCGAGGCTATAAAGAATCTTCAGTTTGAGGCTAACCAAGCGGCAAACCGAATCAATACCTATGACCGTCAGCTTCTCAACCTTGAGTCTACCAAGGCTCTCAAGGGTGTACTTGAGAGAGAGAAGGCTCAGGCTCGTAAGAGAGCAGAGAAGCAGGGCAAGGAAGCTCTTGAAAGGTATCGTGAAAAGGCGGCAAAGACTCAGAGAGAGCTTATGGATCGCTATCAGGAATCTCGCAAGAGAGGTGTTGAGAGCAGAAACAAGACTGCTATGAGGCATAAGATCAAGGATGTTGTGAACGAGCTTAATAATTATCTCCTTAAGGGGACTAAGGAAAAGCACATTCCCATCGAATTACAGAAGGTGGTAGCCGAAGCTCTTGATGCCGTAAATATGGATACCGTTGGAGCAGATGAGAGAATCGCAAAGATGAAGGCAGAAATGCTGAGAGCAAAGACTCCTGAAGCTATGCAAGAGATTGCCAAGAAGATTGACCGCATCGAAGAGATGGGTGGCAATATGGAGGCAAAGATCTCTCGCCTTAAGACTGCCTATGACGGTATAATCAATTCCGAAGATCCTCTTGTGGCTAATTCTCATGATGAGGTTATCTCTAACACGATCGGCAGAGTGATGGAGGTTGTGGGCAATACTCCTCTCAGAGATATGTCTCTCTATCAGCTTGAGGCCGTGTACGATATGTATCGCATGGTGCTTCACTCCATAAGGACTGCGAACAAGGCTTTCAAGGCTAAAAAGAGCGAGGAGATCTCTGTCATAGCCAACAGAGTTTTGGAGGAGATCGATAAGCTTAAAAAGAAGAATCCTCTTCGTACCAAGATGGGCGATGCTGCATCGAACTTTGATTGGAACAACCTGAAGCCCGTATATGCCTTTGATAGAATCGGCTCGGAAAGCTTTACCGAGGTGTTCAACAATGTTCGTGCCGGGGAGGATACTTGGGCGGTTGATATGACCGAGGCACAGGCATTCCTTGAAGCGCAGAAGAAGGATCACGGATACAAATCTTGGGACTTCAAGAAGAGATACGAGTTTACCTCTTCGACCGGAAAGAAGTTTGAATTGAGCCTTGAGCAGATTATGTCGCTTTATGCTTATGCAAAGCGTGGTGACCAAGCGAAGGATCACTTGAAGAATGGTGGATTTGTCTTTGACGGACTCACCGAAGTCAAGGTAAAGAATAAGCTTGGAGTAACCAAGACCTATCAGCTTAAGGATGCAACCTCTTACAACATCTCCGATGAAATCTTGGCAGAGATCACCTCTAAGCTTTCTCCTGAGCAGATGGCATTTGCGGATGCTATGCAGGATTATCTCTCTACCACCATGGGAGAAAAGGGCAACGAGGTTTCTCTTGAGTTGTATGGCGTTAAGCTCTTCAAGGAGAAGAACTACTTCCCGTTGAAGTCTGCTCCTCAATACCTTGAGAGAGCAAGAGAGCAAGCGCAGGGCGATGTCAAGATCAAGAACAAGGGCTTTACTAAGGAGACCGCACCGAAGGCGAAGAATCCTATCGTTCTCACGTCCTTTATGGATGTATGGGCAGGCCACGTCAATGAGATGAGCATGTACCACGCATTCACTCTTGCGCTTGAGGACTTCTACAGAGTGTTCAATTACAAGACTCCTGCATCCGAAACGATGGATTCCGAGGGCGTTATTCCCTTTATCGAGAATGCCCATGGTGGTGCTGCAGTATCCTACATCGATCAGCTTCTTAAAGATCTCAACGGTGGAGCGAGAAGCGATCCGAGAGAGACCGTGGCGAAGGCCTTGATGTCGAGATTCAAGAAGACTGCGGTTATGGGATCTCTTTCGGTGGTTGTTCAGCAGCCTACGGCAATCGTCAGAGCCATGGCGCTTGTGGATGCTAAATACTTCGGTGTTGCACCTATCACAAGGGGCGTTGTCAGATCTTTCAATAGGAAGAAGCACAAGGCTCTTTGGGAAGAGGTAAAGAAATATGCTCCTGTGGCTATCATCAAAGAGATGGGATATTTCGATACCGGAATGGGAAAAAGCTCCGAAGAGTGGCTCAAGGGTGAGAAAACTATTATGGACAAGGTTGATGATGTCCTTGCAAAAGCACCTGCCATTGCGGACGAGCTTGCTTGGATCTCCATTTGGAATGCCGTGAAGAGAGAGACTGCAAGCAAGAATCCGACTCTCCAAACCAGCTCCGATGAATTCCTTAAGCTTGCAGGTGAGAGATTTACCGAGGTCATCACGAAGACTCAGGTATATGACTCCACGCTTTCCAAGTCTTCCAATATGCGTTCCAAGTCTGCCTTCATGAATATGTGGACTTCGTTTATGGCAGAGCCTACCACTACCATCAATATGGTTATGGATGCATTCCGCAAGGGCAATAAGAAGTACGTTGCAAGGGTACTCGGTGCTACCGTAGGATCGATTGCTCTCAATGCAGCTCTCGTATCTCTTGTTTATGCAATGAGGGACGATGATGAGGACGAGACCATGACGGAAAAGTATCTGTCGAGGTTTACCACAGAGCTTGTGGACGGTATCAATCCTGTTACCTACCTTCCTTTCTTCAAGGATGTTTGGTCTCTCATGCAAGGCTTTGATATCGAGAGAGCAGACATGTCTCTCATCAATGACCTGATCGGCACGGCTCAGACCGCATTCAAAACGCTAACTAAGGATATCTCCGATATGAGTGAGGATGAGTTGTCGGAGCATCAGAAGTCGGTCGCAGAGGCACTTTGGGGCATCGTGGATAGCATCACGTCTCTTGCAGGAATCCCCGAAAAGAATATTCGTAGGGATATCAATGGTGTTATCAATCTCTTCAAGACTCTTGGTAGAGATATGGATACTACCTACGGAAGCCTTATGGATAACATCGGAGAGGACTTGAAGGACTCTATTCCCGTGTGGGGATGGCTTCCCGATAATAGCAAAGGGGACAAGCTCTATGATGCAATCATGAGTGGGAATACGGCATATGTAGACCGCTTGAAGAGTGCCTACAAGACCGATAAGGCCTATGAGTCTGCAGTTCGTTCGGCTCTCCGTGAGAATGACTCTCGCATCCATGAAGCTGCACAGGCAAGGTATGATGGAGACCTCTCTGAGTATACTCGCATCGCAAAAGAGATCATCGCAGAGGGCAAATTCTCTCAGGATACCGTTGTAGGTGCGATCAATTCCGAGATCTCTGCTATCAAGAAGGGAGAGGCCACCGAGGGTGAAACCGAGGAGGAAAAGGACGAAGCAACCTCCATTTATAGTGCAAGTGACATCAATGCGGCATTTGATAATGGAGACAATGCCACGGCTCTTGAGATCATCGATGATCTTGTCAAGACAAAGGTAGCCAACGGAAAGACCGAGAAGGAAGCCAAATCTTCTATTAGAAGCTCTATGACATCCTATTGGAAGCCTCTCTATAAGAAGGCTTATGAATCGGGCAACGCTTCTGAGATGGCTCGTATCAGAAAGATACTCTATGCTTCCGGACTTTATGGAAGTGCAAACGAGGTAGTCAAGGACGTTGCGGCTTGGCTCAAGGACTAAACACAAGCAAGAGGGGGGATTTAGAATCCCTCCTCTTTTATGTTATCATTTCCATAAGCTTTATAGGAGGAAATATATATGAATTTCTATTCCAATTACAGATTCACACTTGATATTCAAAAAAGCAAATCGCAGGTATCCATTCCGGTGCATTATGGTGATACCGGTAACAGGTTTTATATCACCTTTACTGACGGTGGTAATCCCTATATTATTCCCGAAGGATGTCGGGCAGACATTTACATTAAAAAGCCCGAGCCTCATAAACCGTTGGTTAATGCCTGCATCATTGAAAATAATGCACTTATTCGGTATGAGTTTAATACACACACGGCAAGTGTAGAGGGCATGCATAAGTGCGAGTTAAGACTTTATAGCGCTGATGGTAGGATTATTACATCTCCTTCCTTCGTCATGGTTGTAGATCAGCGTGTTGTTTACGATGATGAGATCGGTACAGAGGAAGATTTTAATCGCCTCATTGCTTTGGATGTTATTGCAACCGAGGAAGCGAGAGTTGCTGCCGAGGAAGAACGTGTAGAGAACGAAAACAAGAGAATCGAGGCCGAGGCAGAGAGAGACGAGGCAGAAAGAGCGAGAGCCGAAGCTGAGTTAAGGCGTGAGAATGAAAACGCAGGAAGAAATCGTGGAGGCTACGATCTTGTAATCACTTCTGAGGACGAGTTTGACCAATGCTTATATCCTCTTTACAAGGATGAGGAAAACCTCACGAGAGACCAAGCCGCACTCAAAGTGACGGAAGATGGTGCATTTAATACTCCCGATCCTGAATTTGCCGCAAAGCGTGTTCTCGTTAAGGGCGTTACATTTAAAAAAATGCGTGGATATGACGACGTTCGTCTGCATATTTTCCAGCCCTCTATCGAGTATATCAAATTCGACAATTGCCGTTGGGAAACGCATTGGAAGGTAAGCGGTAAAAATCCGAGAGATACTTCTGCAATGAACTGCAATTTGAACACCGCTCCTGAAAGAGCGACAGCTTTCAAAAGAGCAACTGATCCTTTAACACTCGTGATTGAAGGATTGCACATTACTGAAGACAATACCAGCGTTGCGCGCGCGAGTGACCAATGGGGAGTTGGTTTGCGCAATGTGAAAGCCCTCAAAAATTGCTATATCGATTACCCGAAGGGTTACAAGATAACTCCCGAAGGGTATGCTGCACTTGAGATGTCTTGCCAATTCTTTGATTTCGCAGATAATTGCAAAATCTCTGGTCTTTGGGATGGAACGAATGTTGTAAATTGTAAAGTAAGCAAAATTCTCAAAAGGTGTGCCAATGTTGCAAACGCGGAAGCGGTCAATCTACTCGATCAGAGTGGAGCTGCTGTTCCGCTTTCGGTAGAGTATTGCAGTAACATGGTTAACTTAAAAGGGAATGTAACGTTAGTATCGTGTACGAGTATCTCGGCCACGCGAGAGGAAGCACAAGCGTATGCGAATACTGCCGAAGAAAATGCTAAAGGGTATACCGATGGTAAAGTTGCTACCCGACGTGCGCTTTTAAGCGGAGACGGTTTAAATTCGGGCGAACGTTTTGTTTATTCTGTTAATAAAGACATCGATCCTGCAACAGGGGAAGCAACTGTTAACCAATACCGTATACACGCGCGCACATCTGCTAACGCTGGAGAGATCCCTCTGCGGACACCCCACGGAACGTTATTAAGCCCCCAAGAATGGAGTACATCTGGGTATGATTACAGTAACATGTCTAAATGGACTCCAGCCACTTTGATGCCTCGAAACTACATAGATACGTGGTTTCCGAAGCTCAACGGCGCAAAGAAAATATCTACGGCGCACTTGCCTCCTTACGCTCCTCTCGTAGAAGGCAAAGTGCCTGCGAATTATCTTCCTTCTTATGTTGATGATGTTATCGAAGGATATTATTTATTCAACAACTTTTTTAAGGAAAACGACATCCATTCTGAAAGTCTTGAAAAAGCGAGTGGCAAGATTTACCTTGATCTAAATACTGAAAAAACCTATCGTTGGAGTGGAACAAAGTTCGTTGAAATCTCTTCTTCGTCAATTCCTACTGCAGAAGACATAGGTGTGTATACCAAAGATGAAGTTGATGACAAGATCGATGCGATCACCGCAGAAGATATAGGCGCTGTGCAAAAGTATGTTTGCGATCGACAATATGGCCTAAATGATTTTTTGGTGTACGCTCACGATCCAGCAACCAATAAGGTTGATATGATATTGGCTACGGAAAGAGCCCTCGGATATGTCTTACCGAAAAGAGATGGCAAAGGTCATTTGATAGTGCCTGTCGATCCTCAAGAAGTTAAACACGCCGCAAGTAAAAAATACGTAGATGATAAAATCTACACGGAAGAGGCAACCGATAACAACGGTGCGTATGGTGCTAAATTCTCTGACGCGAGGTACTATATCTCACCTAAAAAAACCGATATGGCGTATAAAAACACATATTACATCCCAGTCTCAAGACTCACTACAGGTAACAACGATTACCCAAAAGTGGAAGAATTTGTTATAACTCCGAAAGAGCCTTCAGTCACAGTTGAGGACGCATTCGCAGTTAGAGGTGCCGGCGGACAAATATACGTTCCATCCACTCCTACAGCCCCCTCCCATGCCGCAAGTAAAAAGTATGTAGAGGATTATATTGCAGGAACGTCGTTTGACTTTACTTTGACTGGAATTGATGATGGATCTGAAAGAAGTATAACCTTGTGCGATGGCGATACCGTGATTCATGGTATTATCGGTACGAGAGATGGCGCTACGAATGCCATTTGGACTGGTGGTTCAAAATGCTCGTTTTCCATCTTCATTCCTAATGGATGTGATTATCCTATATTAAGTGATAAAGTTTGGGTGAAAGACAAAGACTGGGATACTGTGCCTGTTTATGTTGAGTGTCGTTGTGACGAAACAAAAAACGCGACACTCCGCATAACTGCTACAGATGGCTATACCGGAGGAGACGTGAGCTTTATCCGCATTGTAGGTAAAGTTGCACCCGCATAAATCAAGGAAAGGAAACGAAAAATGCTTATTCAGACATTCAAAAACAGAAAAGGTCTGATATATGGCGAAGATGCAAGTCACATTAGCTGTGCCAAGGGTGGGGTATTAAGGATAGGCTCTACGGCAGTAAACATTTCTGCCGGGGAAGAGTCTACCTTTCCCTCCCTCCCCAATGGGGACTATAAAGCGATCTTCACCACTTCAGACGGTACGGTATATGAGTTGGAGCGAGTTTCTGTGAGAGCAGGAAGGGTGCTTCAGCCTCCTGAGACTACCTTGGAGCTTATGGCCTTGCGTATTCGCCTCGATGCATTGGAGGAGGAATGCGATGCCATGGGAGCAAAGGTAAGAGAACTCGAAAACATCTTTGATACCAATTCACTAAATTTCTTAATCAATTAAAGGAGAAACAAACGATGAAAAGAATTCTTGTGTTGCTGCTTGTGGTGATGCTTATGGCATTGCCCTTGGTTGCCTCTGCGGAGGAGGCCGAGCCTGTTACCGAGACCGAACAGGCAGAGGAGTCCATGACGGATAT
>UZAT01288094.1_pt1 | contig 12519 bp, 14 predicted proteins | sample 2160861 | NCBI WGS metagenome assembly UZAT01 (sample SAMEA5138306, study PRJEB28736) | viral metagenome | reverse complement strand
CCCTTAGAACCGTTCACAATCGTTATGAGCACTATTTTAAGTGCTATTAGTAGGCAATAGCATATAGCTATTATTCGTTGCGTGTCGTTCATGGTATTACATGCTAGCAATATCGACTAGACCAACTGTAGGGCTTTTGGTTGCCGATAGTAGCTTGCATAATCCACGTAACGTAGTTTCATTTACTACCATTATTTCTAAATCGTCGTTATTAATTGGTACCTCACATTCACCATATGTAAGGTTGTAGTCGTTTGTTGGTAAGTTGCGGAAATCTCGTGGTAACTTGCTACCCCAAATCGTAAATAAGCGCAATATCGTTAGCCATTGTGAAAGATGTTTACTAGTAGTACGGGAATATTTGTATGCGTTATTGTTTAGTTCAACATATACACGACCACGTTTGCACTTACAAATAACAATAGGCGTTTCGTAGGAATACATAACTGCAATTGCAGTATCGTGCCATTTCGTAATGTAACACCACGAATTACTATAGTTAATTCTTGTTAGTGGTAAGCCTTCGTAACTCATATTTTTTGTTTTCATGACTTTCTCCTTTCTTCTTGTTCCTTTTCGTTTCGTTATTCTTCTCTCAAAGTTCGCAGTCCCGAAATTCGACTCGTCTATATGGTTACTATATGCGCAAGGCACAAGTTACCCATATAGGGTCTAACTCACCTCTTGAGGTCAAATCGGATACTGTTTTTCAAAGTTCGGCGGGCGTTTCGGCCCGGGACTAAAATATACCGCGTTTCGCGCTCCATTTCCGTAGGAATTTTTCGTTCCATATTTTCTACACATTTGTGTCACGATTGCGTGTAACACAAACTCATACGTTTGTCAACCCAAAAACCACAAAGTCGATCGAATTTCGTTGCACAGTGAGTTATCATCAAAACACACAAATGCCCTTGTAAGGCGTTGTGAGACGTTCTAAGGGCTTTTTAGGCGTAAAACGACTTACTACCCATTGTTTGCAAGAAAAAACCCTTACGTGACGTTTGCGCAGGTAGATCATGGTGTGAATGCATAAATATTTGTACGTGTTTTCAACACGAAAACACGTTCGCTTTTCACATTTCATACACATTGCAGTTTTCTACAATGTTTTCGACACGGTTTTGAAAATCTGAAAACAACCTGAACGTAATCTTAAAATACAAACCTGAAAACAATCTGAAAGTAACCTGAAAGTAACCTGAAAGTGTCCTGGGCTTTTAGCTGAAAACAACCTGAAAGTAACCTGAAAGTAACCTGAAAGTAACCTGAAAGTGTCCTGGGCTTTTAGCTGAAAACAACCTGAAGACAACCTGAAAGTAACCTGAAAACAACCTGAAAACAACCTGAAAATAATTTTAAATCTGAACCTGAAAACAACCTGAAAACAACCTTAAAGAAACCTGAAAGCCTTAAAGCGCGGGGCTCGTCGTTCCAAAAATTTTTTCAAAATCGTCGTCTTTTCTCCTACGCCTAAATTCTACCGATTTACAAAAGAAAAGGGCGCTTTGAAAAGCGCCCAAGCTCGTGGGGTATAGCCGAAAGTTCCAAATCGAGGAAAATTTCCCTTTTACACCTTTATAAGATAATCATCTGATTCCACCTTGCCCGTATCTTTTCCAACTGCTACGTACCTTTTGAGTCCAGACGTTGCGCCCGTATACCTACCCCAAATGTATCCGTCATTTGAGGTATACCAATCGTCCAGTTCAACCGTGTCACCATATCCGTAGTGAGCGACAACTTTTGCATTGGTATTCGGTTCTTTCCTAACGTTTAGGCACGAGACTTGGCATACATATGTGCCACCGAAAACCATTGGTGGAGTTGGTGTTGGAGTTGTTCCTTGGAGTATCGCCGTAACTTCGTTTGATAAACGTGCAAAGTTTTGTGATAGCCAAGGACCTGGGCAATCCGTGTCTTGAAACCACCTATGCATCGTGAGAAGCATTTCTGTGCTCAAAAGTCCTGCGTAATTTGCGCTACCTCGATACACAAGTCTTTTCTTACTGTATCTACGACAAATGTCTACGCATAGGTTAACAAGGCCGCTCCAAGTAGCATTAGGAAGTTGGCCGTAGCGTACACTATCCGTATAATTAGCGCACTCAATAGTGATAGCACGATTATCGTTAGAGCTAGAGCCAGAAGTCCAAGCGCGGTTTCTCTCTTCGACATTGAGCCAAATTTCGCCGTCCTTTCCGATACAATAGTTTGCGCTTGCCTGTCGTGAACTTGGAACGAAACTTTCGCAACAAGTCTTTGCGTCGGTATACCATGCCATATAATGAGGCGTAATTGTGTCAATAGAATGGTTACGTGGTCTTGAGCAATTGTTGGTTAGAAGAGTTCCGCTAATCAGTGGTGAGTTTGCCATGATTAGCCCATTCCCTTAGACCCGTAGCTTATGAATTGTGACGGAATCATAAGGCGTGTTGCTCCACTAACTGCTGCTTTCGCATTTTGTGGCAATAGGCGAATAGTAAACAAGTTCATTCCCGTGTCGCCGAATACGTAACCTACGTTTTCGACTTTTGTCACACTGTAATTTGCATTCGGATTATACACGCCTGCTGTTCCTATCAAATAATGTATTCTAGGCTGCATGTATATTCCAAGATTCCTAAATCGCAGCTCTTGTGTCGTAGTAATACTAGAAAGATTGATTGCTATGTTTGGCGTATAAATTCCGTAGGCAGTTGCGTAACCAGTATCGTATACAGATACACCGTTAGCAGGTGTGTCTATCATATCCAACGCTATTTCTGGAATGAACGTTCCGTTAATAGCCGCGTGAATGTTGTTGGCTATCGTGTTGTATCCCTTTTCGCTAGGATGCAACAAATCACCAGCCCACAAATCTGGTGCTCCTACGTTAAAGAACAGCGAGTCCTTTAGAATGATAAAATCACCGCTACCCGATTGAATCGTTTTCAATACGTTTGCATAGCTTTTGTAGCTGTTCGCAAATGCGTTGGGGTAATTGGTGTTAAGTGGATTGCACGAGTTCATGGGTGCTATGTACAACGGAATATGGGGGAATGAGTTATTAAATTCCGTTATGAAAGTCTGAACCGTACTGCCGTCTGTCATTGGGTTAACGGCACAGTTGTTTATTCCAGCATACGCAACCGCATACTTTATTTTTGCTCTTTTGGCGGCAGTATCGAAGTCATTTAGCGCGTTGGCAACTTGACTGGGAAGTGGCCACGCTGCACCGGGTATGCAATATGTGTGCATATTCAGGCCAGTTTTACGCCCCAAAAGGTCGGCCCATTCTCCTTGCTCGTTTCCAAAACTGTCGCCGAATGCCAGAATTTCAGTTTTTGCGTAGTCCTCAAGTGCAAGTATTCTGGTATTCATAGCAGTGTCGGCAGCTTGTCGTGCGCTTTCCTCCGCCGTTATGGAAGTGGCAAGTGAAGTGTCCGCGCTTTGTCGTGCGCTTTCCTCCGCCGTTATGGAAGTGGCAAGGGAAGTGTCTGCGCTTTGTCTCGCGCTTTCCTCTGTCGCTATGGCCGTGGCGTTTGCCGTAATCCTATCGTCGAAAGTCTCTACCTCTGAACGATATTGCTCTACTTGCGCGTTATAATTACCAGTTTGTGCCCAGTAAGTCGTGTTCGTAATAGGTATGTTAGCTGGTACCGCTTGACGTGACGTGTAGCTGTTCCCTTGGTATAGCACAACTGTAAGCGGTTCATACGTTCGTGTTGCATCCCAAGTTAATGGGTCTGCAAAAAGTGGTACGTAACGTGCTCCTACGTATTCGCGTACACTCATTTTAGTTTCCTCCCTGATTCTGTGTCGGATATGGCGTGTACAAACTAATCATTATATTGTTAAGCGTTTGCGTTGCTGTTCTCAGACTAGCCACTGCTGTAGCCAAATCTTGCGTAAGTGTTGCGATATTTCCAGAGTTTGTTGTGACGCGAGAATCTAACGCATCTACGTCGTCTCCAATGTCTGATACTTCCGTATCCAATAGGTTCAAATGATTTCGTATATCTGCTAGGTCAACATACGGAACACCAGTCTCGGACCAATACGCTGTGTTTGTTATCTGTATTCCAGTGGGAACATCTTGGATTGCGGTATATGCTTTCTTTCCTACGAAAACAATCATGTTTATTTCGTAGGCCGTATTTATGTTCCATTCTACTGGTACCGCGAACGTTAGAGAAGTAGCCATTTTCTAACCTCCGTTTGGTATCGAATATAGCGTTTGCATAATGTTGCGCACTTTCTGCTCAAGTTCTGCATCCGAATATGGGCGCACGACTTCTGGTGTCTGGTCTACCTCGTCATAAGGTGAGTCAACATCCATGCGTAAAATGAGGCGTCCATATGTGTCAAGAGTGTAATCCGCTCCAGTATCGAAAACAACGTCGCTCCATGAATCGGGTATGTAGGCCACGAAATGCCCGTCAAGGTTAAGCCCGAAATATACACCTCTGGAGTACGTCTCGAATATAGAGCCAAGATTGTCGTTTACCCACTGTTCAATCTGTTCACGATAATAGTCATCAAAACCCGACTCTTGAAACTTCTCAAATTGTTCTTCGAGTTCTGCCAATTGTTCGTGCGAAATGTCTGCTTCTTTTGCAACGTATTCTATGTAGCAAATAAGTTTCTTCAGTTCCATGCACAAATGCTTCATGCGTTGTTCTGAGCTGTATACGTTCCAATAAAATTCTGGAACCGCGGGCGTGAATTGCGTGAAGTTTGCGTATGGAATTAATGGGTTATACATACGTCCTCCACTCGTTGTGTATTTTAACGTACTCGTCTAAGTACATTTCATTGTCGTTTTTATTGTATGTAACTTCGTAGTATTTGCCATCGGGGATATTGGTAGTTATTAAAAACTTCTCATTCCCTAGAATATAACCAGCCCAGACGATAGCAACCTGAATGCCTTTAGGTTTTGGTCGACTTTTGTCTAAGGTAGTAAGCACTCTATTTCGGACCATCTCTAGAGCGTCCTTGCCTTTATACATCTTTGGTTTCCTCCTTGATTTTATTGTCTAGTAGCTTAATTGCCGTGGTGCAATCTTCAATTGCTTTTGTGTTCTCCTTTATGGTAGTATTTGTTACATAGAACAACGCGCAAAATGCTGCTATAGGAAAACCGACGTTAGAAATAAGCTGTACCCACTCATCCATTTTAACACCCCCTTTACCAGCCATTAATGTTTAAGGTAAACATGCACGAGAATAGCGGTTCCATTTCTTTAATTATTGCAGCGTCCACATCATCGTAGGAACGTATGCGCTCAGCTACGTCCAAAGGGTCTGCTGTTTTTATGCGCTCGTATTCTGTATCGTTTCCAGTGCTGGCATAGTCTTGATTTCGACCTGCCAATGCTGTTTGTGGAAAGTCTGAGAATATGTTGCGACTTTTGTACCATTCGGACGTTTGTCCAACTGCCATACCGTCTGCAATGAGTTTATACCACGGAATATATTTAGGCATAATCTCGTTCATAAAGCGTAGGAATTCGCGCTTCCATACTCCAGGCGGTATTAGTGCAATTTCTCTGTAGTAATAATGGTTGGTAATCTTGTTGCACAATTGCGTATGCTGTTCTGGTGTGAATTTCGGTCCAAAGTCCCAGTCCTCGCGGGAAAGGTCAAAGAAGTCACCTTCAATTAGCTCGCAAAGTTGTATGGTAACTACTGCGTGATAATCTGGTCTTTTACAGACATCCCAATCGTCTGGAATTACGTCACCTTGAAGCATATTTAATTCACGCTCCTTAGCTGTGCCTGAACGTTGTGCTCGAAGTTCCAGTTTTCGGATTCGTTATCCTGCCTTAGAACAACTTTAATAGGCTCTTTGAGATATTGTCCGAAACGTTTATTCAGTTTATCGGCTGCTTTTCGTCTCTCATTTAGTGAAGCCATTAGTACCAAAGTTGTTGGTGCTTTTTGCGCGCGAATTTCATCTTCAGTTTGGCGTTCCGCTTTGAACATGTTGTTTTCGATTCCCAACATTGTGTAAATTCGGTTCCAAACGTTTATCTCGTCTTGTGCAAGCTCCTCGCCCAAATATGGCACTCCAGTTTGCAGAGCATCGTAGTCTATTTGCTCTATTCCATTCGTTGCCAAAATTGCTGGTTCCCCGCCTGCGACTTGTTTGTACAAATTCGCCATATCTTGACGCTTCTCTTGTGGTCCTTTCAATATCCAAGGAACCTGTTGATGCATTCTGTTCATTCTTTTTGTAATGCGAATATGCGTCAATTCGTTGGCGTAAAGTTGTATTCCTTCCATGAGCGGAAAACGTGTTACATTATCGTAGATTAAAACACCGTTGGAATTGTCACAATAAAAGTTCCAGCCGTTGTTACCAAAACTACGCCATTTTGAGGGATTATCATATACGTTAATAGGTCCCTGAGTTACCGCTTGCGTACTGTAGAATGTTCCGCGCTGCTTTTTCGGGAATGCAATTGTTGCCACGCCTTCGTAGCACAAACACCACTCCAAATAACGCTCGTCACATGTGCTTGGAAGATTGAGCCATCTGAAGCGCTCCATTGCTATCTGAGTAATTATGTTGATATAGTACCAATAAAGCGATTCGTTTAAGTCGGCACTTTCCCAGTGAACACCATTGCGTCGCCTTGTACCATAGCAATCGGGCGCGTTTCGTTTCTGTTCTTTACGTCGTTTTCCGCCGCGCCTACTCATTGCTATCACCTATACCATGTAATTGTGGTTTCTGTTCTAATATAGATTCTAGCATAGCGTTGGAATTGGCACAAGTCTCGCGCAATATTGCGATTTTTTGCATACTCTCTTCCCGTGCCTGTTTCATTAACTCAGACGTTACTAGCATTTCGTATTTAAAATTGACCTTGTATTCGATTATTGCTTCTATTTCCTCATCTGTCATTGTTTGGTATGAATCGAGTGCAAGTAATTGGTTTATATTTCTCGGTTCGTTTTGTTCATTATTAGTTGTCATAAATATCAACCCTTCCAATCTCGTTTGGATTGTTCCACACCGTAACGCCGTTCAAAAACATTCTGGTAATAAAGTTCTGAACCATGTTGTTTGACGATTGTCTATCGTCCACCCAAATGTCAGTAGCCTTCCAATAGGTGAAATGTCGCATTAGTTTTAGGCCAGACTCCTTTACATTCCAAACTTGATTCAATGCGTAGCCAAATCGCGCGAACATAGAACCTGTCTGCTGTATTGCAGAATCGGATTGTGTCTTAACTTTCAATTGTACGCCGCGCTTTTTCATATAATCTTGGGCTGCGTTTCCTGTTGTGTTTCCTATTGGAATTGGCTTGCTGTTTCGTGCGTCCAGAATTGTTGCCATTGCGGTATTTGCCGCGTTCTCCAAATTCTCCTTCGCGTTTAGTTCCTCTATTTCTCGTGTGTAACCGCTGTTTGCAACCGTTGTGTTTCTAGTGTTGGTTGCGTTCAACCTATCTGTGTTGTAAGTGTTGTCGGCGTTTGTCTTAGACGTTGACTGCGTGTTTGTGGCGTTTGTCTTAGCTGTCGTTTGTGTCCTAGTTGCGTTAGCTTTTGCGGTATTTCTGCTATTGTTTGCGTTAAGCCTGTCGTTTGCGTTGTTGTTGTCGCATTGTGAGTTCGTGGAGTTGTTGTTGCGAACATAGGTCTGTCGTTTTAACTCGTTTTCCATGTCAGTCATTCCAGTTGCGAAAGAAGAAACCGCACCAACCATGTCCAAGTTACTTCTAATTGTTGCATTTGTAGTCGCTTGATTAGCTTGAATGTTCAGCGTAGCGTTTGAGCTATTTACGAAGGCAGAAAGACCACCGCTTGCTGCTCCTAAAACGGCACCACCAAGCGCACCTATTCCCGCACCAGCTGCCGTTCCCAAACCTGGCAACAAAGTCGTTCCCAAAGCGGCACCGCCAACGACACCACCCATTGCACCACTTCCTATGTTATCAACCGCATTGTTTCCTGCGCTACTTGCCGTTGTCTCATTTGCTATCTGAGTCGTGGCAACCATCATGTTTGCAGAAATGGTGTTCTTGCTTGCAGCGTGTTCGTTGCTCTGTAGCGTTGCTATACCTGCCACTTCAATTGCATAGTCCTCGTTTGCCTTTATCGTCGCAACTGCAATATTGGTGTTTGCTTTTATTGTCGTACAAGTATTGTCAACGTTTGTATACATCGTATCTGCGCTTGCGTCTGCATTGGTCTTTCCCGTGTCCGCACTGTTGTCTGCATTGGTCTTTCCAGTGTCAGCAGAATTGTAGGCATTTGTGCGTGCCGTTGTTGTACTATTGTTTACATTCGCAAGCGCCGTTTCTGCCGCATCAACTGCGTTTGCATTTGCTGTATTGGCGCTTCGCATGGCATTGTGGTAGGCAACTAGAGCGTTTCTTATACCCATATTTACGCCGCGATTCCAGTTTGCCAATTGGTATGCTGTTTCGCCGTCCATATAAAGTGCAAAAGTGGGTATGTCCCAGTCGAAGCAATATTTGAACCAGTCAGAGTTACTAATTTTCTCGGTTGTTTGGTTTCCTCTCAAGTCTACCCAAGAGTACGACTCTGAACCAACACCACCGATACCCTCCAAATAAACACGATAGTCTATGTATGGAAATGCAATGGAAACCACACTCTTTACATGTACCGTAGACGTTTCCTCAATATTGATTGTGAAAGTTGTGCCATCATTGTCAGTAACTTCCAAAACTGCATACGGACTTGTGTAAAGTTTTGCGAATCGTTGCAATTTTTCGGGATAATTGAAGTTGGCTTTTGTCAACTGCTTTGTTAGTAGATTTCGTTTAGAGCCCATGCAACGTCTAATAGTATGTCCAGCGATTGAATAACTTCCGCCAAAAGTTAGGCAATTTTCGTCAACTACGAAACACGCTTGAATGGTATTCAAAAATTGTGGACATTGTCTCTTTACGTCTGCAAAGAAAGTTCCGTTTCCATAAACGTCATCTCCACTAATAGCCCAAACGGTAAGATTATTCGGTATCAATCCGTTGTAACTTTCACCAACTGCCGCGGGTGTTCTTGCTGCGCTGTAATTGCGTCCATTTCCAATAGTCAAACCTTGAACGTCAAGTTGATGTCCATATCGTGTGTTAACGTCACTGTATGTTATGTTTCCAGTTGGGTTATAATTCGGGTCCGTAGTTACCGTACCAAGCGTCGAGATTAATTCTGGCGCACAAGTCGAAGCAAAACAGACGTACTTTTCTCCGTTTCCAAAAGGAACAAAATCACTTGAACGCGTTATACCAGCATTGTCGTAATTTATATCTGGTGCCAAAAGGTACTGATTATTTGCAATTGGGTTTCGTAGGTATGCATCCGTATCGCTTGCGTAAACTGGGGCGTGTCCTCTTTCGAGCATCATAATTAATCTCAACATCGTTTTGAAAGTTTGTCCATACGTCGAGACTTAAAAACACCTGCGTAGAATTAGGTGATAGATATGTTATTGAATCTATGAAAAAATACCAGCGACGTAATCCGTAGCCAGTTTCGTAGTCGATTTTTTGATTGTCACTTGTTGCAATTGGCATGTCAATAAATAGGTAATTGTATCGTGCCATAACATCGTATGGAATTGGTAGCTTCACATAGTTTTCTGGTACGATACGTGCCGCCTGCGCCAATTCTATTGCGTAATAATCTTTGATATTATCAAAATAAGAATCGCGCTTTGCGTCGGTATCGAATTTCACCACGTCGCCATAGTCACTATTCCAGATAACATTTACCAGCTTTATTATAGTATCTTCATTCCAACGCGTATAGTCGAATGTATTTTGGAATTGATATACGTCGGCCGTTGCAAGGTCTGGAAATGGTGTATCTTTTAAGTGCGGAAAATTCAATTTATTCTCCCTTCTAGAAAAGGGCGCCACACTCCCATGGCAAAAGTGCAGCGCCCTAATCGGTGGTTCCTACGTCTAAATTCTAGCCTACGGTATAGATTCCAGAATCGGTGTACGTAGTCGTAGTCCCAGACGGGTTAGTATAAGTTGCGGTAGCAACGACCGTAATAACGTCCCCAGATTGAAGCGCCCTAGATACGTGCAAGATTCCGTACTCGTCTACGCGAGTGGCGGGCGAGTTGACTGCCGTTCCGTCAGATGGTGCGACTCCAGCAGTGGTAGTTGCGACGATTGCAGTACCAGCAGTGGTAGTCTTTGTGACCGTAGGTGCGCCACTCCCGTATTTGCCGCTCTTTTCGGTAAGAGTAACAACCGAGTTAGTGGCAGATGCCGTGTACTTTGTGTTGGATGCCAATGCCGTTGCAATTGCCGATGCGATTTGCGCCGTGGTTTGGCCCTCGGTAACCGTCACGGTTTCTCCGTCAACGGTTACTGTGTCAGAAGCCGCCCAAGTTCCGCCAATGGTAACGGTGTATACTCCTTGCGTGCCATCCGTCTCGCCACGCTGTACCGTGGTTTGGTAAGTAGCGGCGTCTGGCGCAACCTTAACAAACGGGTCCGTATTCGGGTCAAGCGTTCCCGTAAGATTTACGCTAAGCTCAAGCGTGTCACCAGCATCCACATCGGCAGTCGCGGGTGTAAGCTCGATTCCAGTAACCGTTTGCTCTACCGTGGTTATGGTCGTGGATTGTCCACCAGCCGTGAACATAATCGCAGGTACGAAAGGCGAAACAGAATAGATACCCCAATGGTGCAAGAAATAGTTCATGGAAAGCGTCTTGGGATTGTAAATGGAAGTTGTCTCGTATTCCGTGTCCTTGCACATAAAGAAGTCTTGAGTCGTGAGAAGCGCGACACAATCATCGTCGGGAATCGGGAACTCATCTACAATAACAATTCGCTGCTCAATATCCGCCTTGTCAAGTTGGAACACACCAGCCAACGTGTAAACGTCAATTGCTGCGCTCGTCTCTGGCGTCATGAAAATTACAAGCTCGTTAGGGTTCACGAAAATGGGAATGTCGTTCAGTGCGCCGTTGTTGTAGGTCGTAGTCGGGAATTGCAGTTTCTTAGCATAGCTGCGAAGCGCGTACAAGAACTCCTTGCCAGTTGACTCGTCGGTTGGCGCGGCGGAAAGTGCGTGCTTGAAAAACCCCCAATGACGATTGTATTCCGCTATCAATTGCAGCATGATTCTATACTCGTCATACTCGTCGCTGTTCATTGGTACATCCATGATAGCGGCAATCAGCTTGTTAAGTCCCATCGAATGCGTGAACGCGGTACGTAGCTCTTGCCTGTTGATGGTTATGTCGTACCTATCGCGACGGTTTTGCGAGTGATACCACGCTCCAACATCGGGGCGTGCCATTTTGAACACGTCTTCCGCATCATCCACGTAGCTGTGGGCGCGAATCCATTTCGGTATGATTTCCTGCAAGGTATTTCCGTACATCATGCGCGACTTCTTGAACACTGCCAAAGGGTTCTTGAAAGACTGTTGGTGTACGAAAGTGTCACCAATTCGCATAACAAGCGCGTCCATGAATTGATTGTAATACATCTTGTTCATGGGGTCAAAAAGCGTTTGCATTACCTGCGTGATATTCGTTTGTGTAGGCTCGGGTACCCTCTGTTGAAAGTCGTTCGTACCGTTCAGCCAAATATTATGGAGTATGGTATGGTTGTCAGTTGCCATTATAAAATTCCTCTCTCTTTAAAGCATCAAATCAAGTTCATTAGGTGAAACAAAATCGTCAACACCAAGGTCAAAATTATCGTCCTCAGTATCGTCGATAATAGTTGCACCATTTTCCACCATCACACTTTGGGTTTCACGCAATGCGTCAATACCGCCCAAGATTCTGCCCATCGTGGTTTCGAGTGCGTCCAGACGTTGCAAAATTACACTCTCGTTTGCGTTATCGTTTTCCTCAACATCTCGTGTGTCTGCATCGGTATCTTCTACTATGTCCTCCTCTCGTGCATCGTTTTCCTCATTCATTTCCTCAGCTTCGTCTCTGCGCTCATCCTCGTCCATTTTTTGTTTCCTTTCGTTATGCAATAAAAATGGGGAACGACACAATTTCCATGCCGTCCCCCTGATTGTAGCATATGCGGGCTGTTTCAAACGTCTCACTAAAAGGAATTTTACGTGTTCCCATGGTGTGCGTCGCAATCAAGCGCCGAAAGTCGCACTACCATTACTTGCGCTCCGCTTGATTCCGCATATGAGTCGATTCTAGCACTAATAACATTGTATGTAAAGTTCTTGCGCGTGATAGAGCGGGCATATGGCTTGTACTTTTGCGCTGTGTTTTCCGCATTCGTAAAGTTTGTTTATTTTTTCGGCGGTCCTGCGCTTGCCAGTAACAAAGCAAATCGTGTCTGTTGAATCTGCAAATTTTATGCGAACGAAAGTCTTTGGCGCAAGCACTTGTAAAAGTTGTATGAGATACATTAAATTTCGCCTTCCTCGTTTGCAGTATGCAAAATTGTAACTAATTGCAGTGCTTCGTTTCGTGTTAAAGATAATCGTTTGATTCTACCAGTTGCCGATTCCTCAGAAATGTGTACAAAGGTAAGACCATTGGAGTTCTTGTCTAT
>UZAT01168927.1_pt1 | contig 12534 bp, 14 predicted proteins | sample 2160861 | NCBI WGS metagenome assembly UZAT01 (sample SAMEA5138306, study PRJEB28736) | viral metagenome | reverse complement strand
CCGTTGCTGGTGTGGCTATGATCTTAGCTAAAATAGATGCTAAAGTCGTTTGAGTGGCAAAATCCTTAGCGATCAATGTGTCCTGCTTGGCGCTAGTAGCTAAGGGCGCTAAAGCAGTTGCTATATCTGATAAAGTCTTACTTCCTGCCCCGCGGATCGCATCACGCAAAGCGGTTACGGATAGATCATTTTTAGCGTCAAAGCCGGCTTTGGTGAGCAGAGTATTCAATATTGCTTCTATTTCACTTGCTCGTACATCCAGCTTCCCTGCTGTCGTGGATATGGGATTGCCGTCAGGACCGTATATCTCAGTTCGCGGGGCACCATTACGCCCCTGTATTACCTCATAATCATCTTTAACCGCATCAAATATCTGCGGCACCGGCTTATTATCTAAGTCTTTTTTCAGTGACTTGGTGTTATATGCCATGCTTTTCCCCTCCTAAACTATTTCGTTTACTATCTTGATAATAAAGTGTCCATCGTTTGGCACCGTCAACACCGAAAAATCTGTAAAATTGATTTGAAACTCACACTTATAAATATCAGCTGTCTCCGTCTCTCCCTCTTGCCAAACTACTTTTACCTTACCTTGCTCTACATCTACAATCTCGGCAGGGCGTTTGATTATCTTTTTGCCATCCAATGATCTCATGTGCAAGTGCACGCCGCAATACTCCAAATTTACTGGCGTGCCATCGTCCTCAGTGAGCTGTGCCTCGATTGCGGGCAAAGTATCATTCTGTTTAAGCACATATTGCATACCGTTTGCCCCCCTTATTATTGCCTTATATTTTTTAATGCTTATGTCCAGCTTTGCACCCAAACCATCTGAGATGTCCGGGCGTTCAAACTCATAGTAACTATTCCCCAAATAAAAATAAAACTTAACCATTACAATGCTCTCCTTCCGCTCAGCCGGGCCCGTAATGTCCCATCAAACTGTATCTCTTGTTTTGTGATATAGTAAAAGCCGCGCTGATCTATCCCGTCACGCTGATAATCTGATACTGTAATAAGATCGCCTAGTTCTAGTGCGGGATTGCCGCGCCATTCTATTTCCACATCGCGCCTGGGGTCCTTATAATATTGTAGCAATTTATCTGCTATGCTTTGCGCTATTGCTAAAGTTTGCACTAGCGGATTGCCCGGGAATGTGTATTTAAGTAACCCATTTTCCGTAATGCTATCTACATCTTGCTTAACTGCTTTTTCTTTGTTCAATATCTTCATGGGTTGCGCATTGATGACTAGGGTAAAAGTGCCCGAAAGTGGACTGCTAACTTTTACATTAGCACCCCAGGCATAATATGTGACCTGGTCAATTATGCACCCTGCAGGCTCGTTTTCAAGGCTCGCCGTCGCATTAATGCAAGGGCTTTCGTTATAAAATACCGTGATGCTTCTTTGCTCGCTCGCCGTGACATTATAAGGCTCGTTGCTAGAGTAAACCTCTTGTATCGCATCAGGTTTTAGCGGCATTGTTTCAACTTCAATATAATTCGCGACCTCTTCACCCCGTGCTGGATTATTTTTAGTAAAATAATCATCGGGTCCTATTCCGTAAGCCTCAATTCCCTTATCTTCTATGGTAAAGTTAGGACTTGGGAAGTATTTTTCCGCAACTTCCGTTACTTTATTATCCGTAAAGGCAAACCCTTCAATCCTCAACACTCCATCCCTATCACAGTAAGCCTGTCCCAAGCAAGCCTCTGCTATCTTCCTTAGTGCCTCCCGATGCGATTGCTCACCAAAATAGCTATAAGGTACGGTATAGTCCTTTAACTCATCGTCTATCCAGTAATCACCAACTTCAAGCCCACCATCAGCTAAAACCGACTCCGCTAAATCATATAAAGTTTGGTCTATTTGTACCTCGCTAGTGCTATACGTGCTCTGCCTGAGTAGATCCAGCCGATCCCTGCCGACTGTCTGCGCATAAACATCATCGCTAGGCACATTCCAATCACCACTCCAAAAAGTTCCGAGTGGCATTAATTCTGTTTCTGTGCCGATCCATGCTTTTATTCTTCGGTTAGTTTTTACTAGCCCATACAAAGAAGATTGTATGTTTCCGGCATCAAATTTGCGCTGGTCGTTATATAGTTTTAAATTAATTTCATTACTGGATATATTCCCAATCGGCAAGCTACCACTTGATACCTCTTTTTCCTCTAAAAAACTAATAGAAAATATATCATCGCCCTCATACGTTTCTTGTATTGATGTAAAAAATTCCATGATTTTAACTTGTCTACCCGCATGGCTCCATTTTTTTATTACAAGCTCCATTACAGCAACTTGCGTTACCGGTGAATCTAGTGCCACGCTCCATGCAATCAAGGTATTGCTAGTCATTGTCTCTGTGTAGAGTAAGTTATTATCTTTATCGTAAAGGTTAATGTCAAAATCAACCGGGTATTCTTGACGTTTGCTGTCTCCCACCGCTTGCAGTTTTGTGATTGGCCTTGGCAAAAAGTTAATAGTTAATGTGGGGTATGGAGCAGTAAACGCGTCGCCTACCCCCGCTAGCTTGCTACCCCACCATCCCATTTGATATCTGGTATCTCCGGGTTCTGGGGCTAATGTATAATCTGCTCCAAGTACCCACGATCCGTCAAGGCTGGCGTATTTAAACGCGGGCTCCGCTACACCATCGGCAACTTGAGACGGGAACGATACATTTGCCGCTTCGGTTGTTGTTACCGTTATTGACTGATCTAAAAAGGGGTCTGTGTAATCTATTTGTACCTTGCCATATACTTTTCGCTGAATTGGCGTTCTGATCTTATCGTTATAATCTTGTGTAGTAGCAAGCATTAGATTTCCTCCAATTCCAGCGTTATGCTATCCCAATACCATTCCTTTCCGATCAAGTGCCTTGCCCGGGAAAAGGGTCTAAATTTAACAAGATACTCGTCAATAGATTCATCTTCTTGCTCAAGTTTAAATGCTCTAGCACCGCTACGCTGGTATAGTGTTGCCAACTGCTCCAATATTTCGTTAGTAATAAATTTATAGTTAATGGTAAACCTCTTTTTAATCGCTTTTAAGTCAGATACTAACCTGCCACTTGCGGTTCTTTCTTCTACTGTAATTTCCATGTCGCTAATTATTAACTGCCGCTCCATCGGGGATAGCTCTATTTCATCAACCCACATTCTCATACCGTATCTACCCCCAGTCTTTGATTCTCGGCCCGCAAAAATGGCACTGATACCCTTGCCCATTGCCGACCGTCCATGTTAAATACGATTTGTTTGTCACTGACTGACTTAAGGGCATCTGTAATGGCTGAATAGACAAAGTCGCCGATCTCCGCGCCCATGCGATTATACTCAGTGCCGCCGGCAACCCCGCCACTTACATAATCTTGCTTTTGTGCCGGTATGGCCTTTGCAATATTATTTGATACGCTGCCCATTTCGCTTTCAAAGCCTACGCCAATACCTTGGGCCATAAACTTACCTACTTCATCAGCAAAAACTTGAGAGGGTGAGCTAATCTTTAGCTTAGATTTAATCCCGTCAACAATACCGCCGACGAAATTCTTAACTTTATTCATAAGCCAACTAGCCATATTGCTTATGCCATCCCATATCCCCGATACGATGTTTTCGCCTATCTTAAACATTTCAGACGGTAAACTACGAACATGTTCCATGCCTGAGTTAATTATATTTTTCGTTCCTGTAATCACGCTACTAATTTTATTTAATACCCAATCCCATGCTTTACCACATGCTACCGTGATTTCGTCCCAATTTTTATAAAGCAATACGCCAGTCGCTATTAATGCAACTATGGCAGCGACAACTAGCCCGATCGGGCCCGTTACTATTGCCATAGCTCCCCCGGCCGCGCCGATTGCTGTGGTAATTGTTCCAATTGCAGTGATAAGTGTTCCGATTAAGACTAACACCGGTCCCAGCCCTGCGGCTAATGCAGCAACTACTATGATTGTCGTTCTTGTTTCTTCGCTGAGGCCGCCAAACCAATCTACCAACCCCTGCGTTAAAGTCACAACCTTGTCTAGCACCGGGATTAACGCCTCTTGTACTGATCCGCCCAGGTCTGCTCCTGCCAGCTTTAAGTTGTTCATAGCCACGGTTGATTTATCTATTGGGTCTAAGGTTGCATCAAAGGTTGTTTCTACCGCACCTCCTGCGGCTTTGCTTGCATTGGCTAAATCGTCAAGGCTTAACGCGCCGCGCTGGATTGCATCAACCATAAATGTAGCACCCTTGGTGCCAAAGATCTCGCTAGCTATCGTTAACGCTTCCGTCTCGTTTGTACTGTTTTTTATCTTTTCCGTTACGTCTTGTAGCCCCTGTTCTAGTGTCTTGCCATCTTTCGCAAAGGTAACCTGAGCCTTGGATAAATAACTTAACGCCTTACCGCTGTCTACGCCTTTTTGCTCGAATTGACCCATTAGGCTTGCTGCTTGTGCAACATCTAACCCCAACGCTTTCATTTGCGGCGCCCCTGCGGTCACTTTATCAAAAAGTAGTGTAGTAGACTGCCCTGTGTCTTGCGCCGCCTTGGTGACTGCATCAAGCACTAGGCCTAAGTCCTCGGTAGATAAGCCATACGCCTCTATTGCTTGCCTTGCATCAATTGCAGTCCGTGATACATCTTGCCCATTAATAGTCGCAAACTTAATCACCTTTTCGGTAGCCCGGTCAAGCTCCTCGCCCATTAGACCAAACTGAGTGTTGGTTTCTCCGATAGCATCGCCAGCAGTTTTAATATCCGTTGGTAGGGTTCCGACAACATTTTTAAAAGATTGCTCTAAGCTTTTAGCCGCATCCCCTGTCGCTCCCGTTTTAGTTGTAATGGTGTCTAATGCATCGTCAACTTCCTTCCACGCTACCTGACTTGCCGCACCAATCGCCATAATAGGAGCAGTGATCCCGACTGACATTTTCTTGCCAACATCAGTGGTTTTCTCACCGATTTCCTTAGCCTTATCACCAAACTCTTTCCATTTATCGTTAGTTTCTTTTAGTCTGCTCTCAAGAGTTTTTAATTCTTGTTCCGTCTTTATAACTTCCCGTTGCAATGCCCGATAATTTTCTTCGCTTATTTCTCCTTTTGCAAACTGTTCCTGTGCCTGTTTTTCAGCTTCTTTCAAAGTAGCCAGCTTATTGCCCGTGTTCTCCACAGATTCTGCTAATAGTTTTTGCTTTTGCGCAAGAAGTTCCGTATTGCCCGGATCTAGTTTTAACAACCTTTCAACTTGCCTTAATTCGCTTTGGAGGTCGCGGCTATTTTTATTTACGTCTTTTAGCGCTTTATCGAGTGGCCCGGTATCGCCGCCAATCTCAATGATAATTCCTTTTATGTTGCCTGCCATTTTATCCCTCCTTCCCAAATTTATCTCTTAGTCTTTGCCTATCTGGTACCGTTTGTTCCAGCATCCAGCACCGGTCAAGATATTCCTGTCCAGCCTCTGTCTGCATGTACTTATATATCACTGCATCCCGCAAAATCGACCAATACTCAAATACATCAAGTTCAGCAATTTCTATAAAATTAAAGCCAGTGTAGTCACACACCAGCTTTTCTTCGATATAGTTTAAGTTATAGTGTCCCTCATCTCCATCATCAGGAGCGTGAGGGATTCTTAGTTTGGGTCATTCTTTACACCCTTAACCCACTCAAAATAATTAGTCAAAAGCATGCTGATATTATCCATGTCAAAGTTGTCCTCAATAAATCCGGCCGTGATTTGCTTGCCTTGCTTATTCTTGCTCAATGCCATTGATAACGCTAGGCATAAATTTTCAACTATATTTTCTTTATCTTTAGTTAAATCCGTTATTTTGCGAAGCGTTTTCAATTTAGGAGATTCCACGCTTAAAATGAGTCCATTAGTAAATTTAACATCCCAATATCTTTTAGAAATATTATTCATATCAAACATTTATTTCACCCCTTTAAAAACAATAAGGGGCATTTCTGCCCCTACAATTAATTATCCAATCTGATTAACTACTGCCTTGAACCCAACCTTTTTCGCTTTGCTGTTAGAGTCAACTTCAACGATGCTCAGCACCTGGCCATTTGTCGCCACAAATTCAGTAGATCCGGGAACTACTGCTGTCCATCCGGCACTACATACGAGATCGTATGTTACTACCTCTGCACTCGCTCCAATCTTACCCTTGTAGCTATTTCCGGGCATTAATGTCGGGTTAATTGTGCTGACCTTTGTTTTTCCCGCTGACCCGGCAATAACTTCGACCGCCAACATTGATAATCCGGTAATGTCCTCTGTAAATCTGATTAACGTCCCCTCACTATCCTGGGGCTGAGCCTTAAACTGTGCGTCAATGACGGTTTCCTTGTTCTTTGCAAATGCTAGAGTAAATCCGGCCTGGTTGCTCCCTACAATAGTCACCCTAATATCGCCATCCATCGGATCCTTATGCACAAAATGCAGTACATACTTCTTGCCATCGGCATTACCGGTTCCGCCTATCTTTACGGTTCGCACTCCAAGCGCTTCGGTAACTCTTGCGGTACTACTCAGTTTCTTTAATGTTTCACCTGACCAGGTCATTATGCCGCTCTTGAGGGTTGCCTCCTCTTTGGTCATAATCACCTTTACAGCCATCCCAGTGTCATCCTCAGCCGTGTAATACTCAGGCTTGTACTCTAAGCTTGCCCCTCCTTGGATGAATCCCAGCCGGTTTAATTCGGTTTCAATGGTAGCATTATCCGGTATCGCCCCGGCAAACTCCATACAGTATAGAGTTCCGCTTCCCAGTACTATTTTCTCCATTATCTTACCCTCTTTCTATTATTTTGATTTGATACACTACTTGGTACAATGATTCCGACTCTATGTATGTTTCTGATGTTTCATAGCCAGCATCAATGTTATTTAATACCGTTTCTAACTTTCGCTCAGCGATTAGATCCTTTTTGTCAGTATAAAGTTCCACATTATAAGTTTTAATTTTGCCGTGTACTTTTTGATCTGAGGAAATATTATTATCAAACACTCTAAGGTATGCGATATATGGAGGGTTTGTAGCTTCTTGAAAACCGCCATATGCTATTGGATAACCGGTAGATTCTAGTAATGCAGCTAGTTCAACTTGTATCACCCTTCTATCGCCCCCTTAATTAGTTCATCCATACGCTTCTTTGCTAATTCCTCGCCGTAAATAATGTGTGGGTAGGCTTGCACTCTGCCCCGATTTCGTTTAGCGTGCCCAAATTCAAGTAAGTGAGACAATCTGTATTCGCCATTTACAACGTGCCACGTTTTCTTTTTATTAAATTTATCCTCATATGTTTTTTTGATTCTAAACGATTTAACGTATTTCCCTGTTCTTTGTGTGAATGGTATTTTGTTTTTGATTTCCTCGTTTACCTCAGCCGCTACAATATCCACTACCTCTTTTATCTTTCCAGTGACTTCATCCGTATACTTGCTAAGCTCATCAACTATCGCTGCTGCCATTTCTTCGCATTTGAAACTATTGACCATCCCTTACAAACCTTTCTCACATGTTAATTCGGTTTCCTCCGTATGTTCGCCATAAGTACGCAATACCTTATACCTTGCACCATTGAACTCAACAATCTTTTCTCCGTTATATTCAAAGCTATGCACAACCAATATTATGTCCGGCCGCATATCGTTAACTGCAGCTTTATAATACTCAGTTCTTCCTACTGATTTTAAACCGCAAAGTATCTTACTTTTAATTTCGACCGGTATTTGGTTTTTTAGTGAATCTTGTGTAAAAGATTGCTTAATCAGGGTTACTTGATTATCATAAGTCATTCGGATCCACCACCTAAATGGATCACCAAATTGTGTAGCCTGTATTGCAAGTGCCGGGGCATCCCCTTGTCACTATCCCGGCTCTGATACCTCCATGTCGCAAAATCAACGATGAACATTAAATGATAAGGGTTAGTGCCGTCAAGCACTAACCCCTTTTCATCTTCTAGTTCTTTTATGATACTATTTATTATGGTATAAAGAAACACGTCTCTAACCGGTGAAGTTATGCCGAGCCTTGCCTTGACTAATTCGATTACGCTAGATACGTTCATACTATCAACTCCTATGCTTTAGAGGTCACCGTTGCCTTGCCTGCCGACTTAACTCTGCCATCGAATATTGATACTTGGATTATACCGATTTCTTCGCCTGTGGTGGCTGTGATGTCGGTTGAACCGTCCCAATCGTTCCAAATTGCTGGGATATCATCAAGTGCAGGAAGCGTTATGGTTTCGGCTGTTAAATATTTATAAGCGTATGCCCCCGCGAGTTGCCCGGTAAATGTTACTTTAGTGTCGCCAAGTTCAGTTCCTGCTGCTGACGTCACAGTCAAAGCTTTAAGTGTTCCGCTTTTTGTTACGGTTACGGTGGTTACGCTAACAGACGTTCCGTATTTTGCTGTTACTTCAACTGTGTTTATTCCTGTCAACCACGTTGCATCTGTTCCGCTGGTGTGTGCCACCCCATTAACTTTAATTGTTACTGTCGCTTTCGTGCTGGCACCTGTAGCTGTGATTTTATCTTTCGTATTCGATGTTGAAACCGTGTAGCTGTACTTACTCGCATCAAATGCAGGAGTAAGAGTTAGTGACGCTATCTCCAGCTTAGATAGCGCCACATCTAAAAATTTGCTGTATCAGCCGCGAAGGCTACTGCGTTAGCGGTTGGTGCTACTTGGCCTGATGCGTTGTTGATATTAAGTGCCACAAATGCTTCGCCAAAAATCGGTCTGCCATCGTAACGAGCCGTGCCTTTGAATACAGTGTTATCCTCAATAAATTGAACGTGTTCAGATTGTGCTAAGGTAGCACCTTTTCGTTCTGCCAAAAGATAAAGCGACCCATATCCACCGATTACAACGTTTGCAGGGATAAAGTCTAAAAACTCAATCTCTCCACCAACGATAGGCATAGTTTGAGTTTGTCCGCTTACAATGGCACCTGCGGCATTGATGGTCAATGCTTTGGCCTGCAGCGTTGCGAAGGTGTTTGTATTCATAGTCCAGAACTTATCGCCTGTAGCGTAGTTGGCCTTGATTACGCCTAGTTTAGAGATCATGTCTTTGTAAAACAGTACGTCGGTTGTTGCGTTAGTGTCGATCACTAAAAGATTGCTAGAGTGCAAATCTGTCCATGTCTTTTCATTAGTTCCCCAATAAGAAGGTTCAGAAGTTTCAGCTAATCTTGTGACAATACCAACCGGCATTTTAACACCAGTTCCGTAAAGGATAGCCTTATCCACACCAAGTCCTAGTGATTGACCAAGTATAGTTAAAATTTCGTTTGCAAGATTTAGGTCAGAATCTTCAAGGGTTGCATTGCAAATCGCAATGTAGCCACCCACTTTATATCCATCAACTTCGATTTGATTGAATAAAATGCTTAGTTCGTTGAGCTTTCCACAAGCTTCTGTCCAAATCGCTTCAGGTATTGCTCCTGCAATATTCTGGCGAGCCTTGCCCGATACTGGCTTTAAGTTTATGCGTTTAATCAACTTTGAATATTTGTGGAGATTGTCCCTTAAGATTTCGAGCATAACATCAGGAATAGTTAATTCAGCTCCTGTAACTGCTCTTTTTTGTGTCATTAATTCTCTGGCTCTAACTAAAAAATCTTTAACTTCATCACGTGCTACAAAAGCCTCTGCCATATCCCTAGTCATACCTCCAAAATATTTGCCTCTGTTCATGTATCCATCTCCCTTTTCTTTAATAGTAATTGGTTTCTTTTTATCCTTTGTCGGTTCTTTAGAATTTAACTTTTCCAGCTCCCCCTCTAATGTGGCAATCTCGCCCTCCAGTTTTCCCTTCTTCTCTTGCAGGGTTGCTTCTTCCGCTTCTAACGCAGTGATACTTTCCTCAACTACTGCGATTTCTTCGTCGGTTTGCGCTTCGGTAATGGCTACCTCTAGCTCCTCGCCTCTTGTTTTAAGTGCTGCTTCTTCCACTACGAAACCAGTCATTAATCCCCTTGCCTGTTCAATTTTCTTGCTCAGCATTAATTGTTTAAGCATATTTTTTTAACCTCACTTTTAATTTAGTTTTTCTTACTTCCAGCTGCCTTTGCTTGTGCTGTTCGACTTCTTTATGGCGGGCCTGAATGCCGGTTTCTTCGTATGCCGGGAAGGTACAGGGGCTGACTTCGTGTAGGTCTATTTCTTGCATAGTCCATTTAACCGTCCCGTCATCTCTAAAATCGACTTCTTCCTTGAGTATATTAAAACCAAAGGAACACTGATCCACATCCCCCCTCTTTACCCGTTCATATAAATTAACTGCATCGGTATCATTGGGATTTATTTTAATTCGTGCCCATAAACCGTAGTTGTCAGCTTTCAGCTCCAAGGTGTTTGATTTATTTCTCCCTAATACCAAAGTGGTATCATGATTTATAAGCGCCCTAATATCGTTACTCAATGTTCCATCGAACGCTCCGGGTGCTATTTCCTCAAATGCGCCAGGCCATAATTCAGTCAGCTTATTGAATACTGCAAAATACCCCTCAATCAACATATCCTGGCTATCCGGCTCAGCCCTTGCCTTTAATTCGGCTTGTAAACTTCGAGTCTGTTTTTTGTCTCTACTCACTCTTTTTCTCCCCCCTTTGGATTCAATTTTTTCTGGTCGCCTATCATTCCGGCGGGTATATAATTTTCCAATATAACTCTTTCAGATAGCCCTTCGATTGGGGACATTCCTAGCCAATCCCTAACTTCATTCCCTGTCATAACCCCCCTGACATACATATTACCGCCTACATCCGCAAGTTCCTTTAAGTCATAGGCATATAAGCTTCTAGGGTTAAATTTAAAATATAACTCTGGGCTAAATAGTAATTTCCTTGTTAATTCTTGTTCTATCCCTTTTGCTAAAGGGAGTAAAGTTGTGCTGACGAAATTGTTATACTCATCTTTATCATATTCCCCCACGCCCAAGAAAAAAGCTGGCACTCCGAAGATGCCCGCTATTGTACGCTTGTCTAGTTCTACTGCATCATTGATCGCTAAATCCTTCAATGATAATGGTTTGATCTGTTCTACTTCTAACATTTCAGCGGGGATGATCCAAGGTTGCCCCGCTTCGTTGGTTTCAATATACTTCTTAAATACTGCGTTACGCCCTTCTTCACTGCTCAGCTCCGCTGTCATGGCATCCACTTTAATGATCAGGCTCGGCATGTACTTGCCAGACATAAATGTTTTCTTTGTCGCCGTCGCTTGCTTTAAGTTTAATGCGATATCTTTTAATACTACCTTATAGCCTGTTCCCAAATAAGGCTTCTCGGGATTAGGATTAATAATAAAGTGGAGGATTTCATCATACCCATAGGTTGTATTATCCCTGACTATCCCATAACTCTTATCTGTATCAATAAATCTAAAGCTTGATGGCTTAAACGGTATTAAATCGTCTATCAATCCATCTACAACTTTTGGATATATCACACTGTTTCCTTCGCCTGTTAATAGCATCGTGTATACGATATTATATATCCACGCTTTTCGCGTCATTAGGCTATAAGGATTTATATCTATCTTCCTTGACAGGGCGTTCCTGACCCTGATATCTCCGTCGTCGGTATTCTTCATTAGATGGATCGTCATACTTGATATTAAGTCCGCGATCTTATTAATTGCAATTTTCACTTCTGGATTATCTGCTAACCTCGTATAACCAGGAACACACAACAGATCATGTGCATCTGTTGATAGGAACCAACTTAGTGCATCTTGTTTTACCGGCTCTGCCCTCGCCTTCATCCGCTTGACCTTACCTTGCGATACCATTTATTCACCTCCTAGCCACTTACTGGCTGATCCCGATTTCTCCATATTCTTTATTAGTCTGACTGCGGCAAATACGCTCGCATCGAATAGGTCAATCCTCATAGATCCACCGTCCCCGTCCACTTTCATGTACTGGATCATATCATCCATCTTTTCTACTGCCCTGACATTTTGCAAACAATATTCGTATGCCTGAGAGTGCAAATAATAAAAATCACCATCTTTCGCCTTTTTCTCAATCCTTCTAAACCCCTGCGACTTGTTAATATAAAGCTGTGGCTCATCTACGATTCTAAAGCCTGCCTTTTTCATGCCAAGGTAAAACTCCTGGCCAAACTTCCGGTCAAATCCCAGCTGTTTAATTTTAAAACCCTTATTTCTCATTTCTTTAAACCAATTAATAATATCAGAATAATTCACTGTTGGAGTATTACACATTGATAACCACCCATCGTCAAGCCACCCAAATAGGGGTATGTTGTCCTCATCCGCTTTATGATGCGCCATAACAATCGGGAACCAAGCGTGAGTAATAGCTATGTCTACATCTCGAAAATTACCTTCAGTATCTTTATACGCGTTTTTGTAGGTGCCATATATGGAGGATGCTGTTAGGTCGTGAAGCTTGGAGAGATCCGCACCGCCAAACCATTCTATCGGCAGCTTAGTTAATTCCTCTATGGTCCAATTATACTTCTGATCACTATTTCTAAACTCATCAATAT
>UZAT01547631.1_pt1 | contig 12549 bp, 15 predicted proteins | sample 2160861 | NCBI WGS metagenome assembly UZAT01 (sample SAMEA5138306, study PRJEB28736) | viral metagenome | reverse complement strand
TCCCCATGCCAGGATTTGAGCGTATACTCAGAAATTCACGAACGCATGTACGGGTGAACACAGGTTCGGGTGAACGCGCAAAATAAAAGCGGGTCGCCCCGCTTAACTTATAAACTGTTCTATTCATTACGCTATCTTCTTCTGGAAGCAGCTACCCAAAAATATATATTTCTTATCTTCGTGACGCTTTAAAAATATGTCTCTAATTTCGCTTGTTACTGGTGCTGCGATCAAGCTAGCCATTTTTCCGTATCCGTCGCTCCAATCATAGATGCGAACTGTCATGATTTCTTCATCGTGCTTGATCGAGTAAAGAGCCGCTTTATAAACGTTCTTGAAATTGTTGTCCTCAAAATATACTGACTCGCTGCCGTTCCACAGATACGCTATTGCTCTAAACATTTTAATCTCCTTTCAATTGAAAAAGTGGTATTCAGTTCCTAAGAACATAATACCACTTTGTACACTGTATTGCAAGAAAATATTTACATCAGAACACCTTCTTCTAACGCCCTTACGATCTCTTCTATTTCTGTGTCTGTGGCTCCCTTGATATTCACATTACGAATATCTTCGAGCCTAAAATATCCGTCCATCTGGAATACTGTCACGCGCTGATTTGCACCAACACCGCTGTAGTGTTCGAAGTTATTCGCAAGTGCTGTCTGCGGTCGTCTGATGATAAGGTATGGTTTCTTACCTCCCATCGCTCCCGCGTTTCCGCTGATGCTTCCGCTATGCTGCACGCTTGTGTGAGCGTTTCCGATACCCGCAGCACCTCCAAGCAGCGCCGGTGCAAGGCTTCCACCACTGGCAATGGTACCGGCGATACCTCCGACAACTGACAGCACGCCGCTCACCATGCCCATATAAGAACCACTTGAAAGTGGGTATCTGACAGCCGCGTCACCACTGAATGTGTACAGCACACCCCCGGCACCGCCGTCACGGGTCACGTTTACTTCTGCCAGACAAGCCCCGGAAAACACGTCTACATGATATACAACGCTGATGCTCGCGCGCATCACCTCGCCTACGTCTAAATCTACAACACCGATAAACGGCAAGAACAGTGATACTTTTGTGTGTGGGCTGTAGTCAAAAACGTTCCCGAAATATTCACTAAGTTTTACTGTCCCACAGTTTATGGTAGTATACTGGCTCCCCACTACGTTAGCAGCAACACCACTGTCAAGATACCCTACCACAATATTAGAGCGCCCACTGACAGACGGTGACGCGAAAACTTTATGAACGCCAATAATCGCTTGCATTGGGTCAGAAAACATTTTTAACAACTGGTCAATGAAGTTGCTGCTCCAAAGCCATGCACCGAGCGCGTTTATTTCTGACATACTAGGATTGTACACCGTCCACAGTGCGCTAGCACTTCCAACCGGCACCACGAGCGGGGGTGTTGTACCTGTTCCCACGTCTGCCGGGTTAGTGTTCACAGGCTCTTCCGGCACACCGTTCGGGTATTGCTGCGGGTCTGTTGCCGGGTCTGGCATATTAACTGCCTGTTTACTTGTAAGTATTTTAAGTACAAGTGCGGCAAGTGGGTCTGTGGCTGTCTGCGGGTTAATGCCCGGATTTGCTTGCGGTGTTTCTGTTGGTTTTACAATCGGCTCCGTTCCTTGACTTGTGCTTGTAACTGACGCGGGAAGTGGTACTTGCACATATGTCACAGGTTTCGGAATAGTACCCGGCACCGCTACGGGCATTTCAACGCGATTCCCTTCCAAATCTGGGAACGTATTGTTCAAAGCGTCCGCTACTTCTTGCGGTGTGCTCTGACTGTTAATGTTCGGCACCGTTGCGTTAGGCTGATTCCCAGAACCGGGAACGGGCGTGTTTTCGTGCCGCTCCCCTTGCGTCAACATAATCGCAATCTGAATACCGCACTGCGCGTAGTCAATATCAGTTGCACTAGCGGTGACAGACGGAAAAGTGTTTTCTAGTACAGTCGCGCTCGCGTTGTATGCTTCTATTGAATCGGCTCTAAAATTCGCTTGTTTATATCTTGTATTTCCCACAGTCTGGCTAGCTGCTATTGGACCGCCCGCGGGAATATTAGCATATCCCTTCGTTTGTGGAGAACTCCAATCGGGGACGGTACCGCCGGGTGTATATTGTCTGAATCTATAGGTATATGATGCGTTTGATGATAGAGCGAATCCAATATTATATGTTTCTGTTCCATAGTGTAGAGAGACAAACGCCATATCATATGAACTTAATACTTGTTTTTCATATCGTGTTGTTCTTCCCGATCTTGTACGTTCATAGCTAATAGAACCTGTAGCCGCGTAGGGAATGGACGCAGGTACACGTTTTACAGGACTCCATGTCAATTCTTCGCCGCTTGGGTATGTAGCAGTGCCGCCGCTGGTGCTGTCAAAATATCCCGCTTGTGCCAGTACATAATTCAAGTAGTTAAAAGCGTCTTGCGGCATATATGCTTCAAGTTCTCCGCTGTCTTGATTAAGTCCGAGCAGCATTTGAATCCCGCGCTTGTATATACCTTCCCAACCTGTATCAGGAATGTCATAAGTGATACTGTCCCATGTTGACGGGTCTAATGTAGGCGCCATATCCAGACCGAAAAACTTTCCAGTCTTATATATTAACGAGTCGAAAAATTTCCCCGCTCTTGCACCGGCAGCCACAGCAGCAATGGGCGCGGCTACTGTCCCAATACCGAAATGCTCTGTTCCGACTAGAGTCTGGTTGAGAAACTTTTTAGCACCACCAAAGAAACTTGACATACCTGCCGTCTGACCTGCGGCGGCACTTGCACCTTGACTACTAGTAAAAGTACCCGCGGCTCCCGCTATGTTGGAATTGCCCGCTTGTGCTGCTTCGCTCGCGGCTTGCCGCGAAATGTTTATTACATTTGCAAGCGGTGTCCCATTAGCACTTTCGAGCGTGTAAAGTGTATTAACAGGGGTGTTGAATCCGCCAGCAGGAACGCTTGATAATTCACCAACTGCCGTTAGTAACGTATCCGTTTCAACTCCGCTAGCGGCTAGCGCATCGAGTACCTGTTGTAAATTTACCACTTCAGCCATGTCAACCTCCCGCAGTTATCAGTATGAACTCACCGTTTTCAAGTAGTCCATTTGAAAAGTTGATAATATCTGTTTTTTCTTTCACCCGCGCCACATAGGAACGCGAGTTTATATAGCTATCAGCGCACGCAACTTCGGTTTCTTTCACAATTCCCTTGATATTCCGTATATCCTGTTTAAAACTCATCAGCGGGTCACTTTTCAGCCGCAGTTCAATCATTTCATTTCTTACGATCTGGTATCCTCGTAAATAGTAATATCTCCCGGTTTCCTCGATTCGGGCATAGTTACAAGTGCCGCTTACGATACTATCTGCCCACGGCATAAGAATGACCGGGCTTGTAACTTCCATTTCATTTCTCATTGTGCCGGTCACGATTTCAAGTAAAGTTAACGTCTTATTTATTTTGTTCGGGATGCTCCCGTTTCGATACAGCTTAATTTCCAAAGTCCCATCCCCCGTAAATACATATAAACATATCATGCTCAAACTGTGACGCTATAAACGTGTAAGGTCTGAATGTGGACAACATCGCAAGTTCCGCTTCGATCATCTGCTGGTTTGTAGTTACGCCGATATTACCGTGGATGTGATTCTCTTCTGTTATGGTTCCTGCGTCTGTTCCTTCTGACTCGCTTGAAATAATGTGACCGTGCGCAGTTGTGACACTACCGCTAATATTACGTGAGTCTGTCCGATCAAGTTCTCGAGTATCTGTATTTGTTTCTTCCGTGGTTTCCGTGCTGCTCGCTTCTGTTTTGTTAGCGGGTGAATAATCAATCGAGTCAAAACCGGCTATGCTGTTTTCTGTAGTGCTGCTGCCGGTCTTGCTTGTGTCGCCGGTGCTTTCCGTTATGTCACTTCCCGTCATTGTCAAAACATCTTCGCGCGTTTCCGTGACAGTATCGTTTCCGCTGTTTGTGTCGGTTCTCGCGTCTGTCTGGCTGCGTTCTTCCGTTCTGCTCTTCTCTTCGTATCTGTCAGTGTTTTCTATAGGCGAGTAATTAGCCGCCACAACTTTAGCCGCGTGTTCAAAAAGAAAGCTGTTTACATTAAACCACAGTTCACCCCGCGCCGCGAAAACATCCGGGCTTTGGTACAGTGGGACAAGCTGCCCGCACTGGTCGATGATTGTTTTCTTCAGATACTCGGTGTTGAAAGGCTCACTGGCTGTCACAAACGATAACAGTGTGGGCGTTTCTTCCAGCATCTCATTAAGCGTTTTTAAGTTCTGCATTTTTCACGCCCTCCCTTTCATCGAAATTTCGCAGCTTGCATGACATATCAATACCATACAATTTATACAAACGATCAAATGAGTCTTTGAGATTCACCAGCCAGTGTTCCACGCTTGCTTTTATCTCTTCGTTGTTGGCGTTCACCTCGTCAGTGATAAGACGCTCCCGCTTGTCAGTGTTCGCGTTGTTAAGCCCGATCTCTGTTAGGAACTCGTCTTTAATTCGCTCTTTCAATTGCTGGATGTCATTAGCTACGAAGTTTTCCTTGACGTGGTTGAAGAAAATATTATCCTCTGAAATAGTCCCGGTTTTAGCGAATACCGCCGGCTTGCCATTATCAATGAGTTCATAAAGCGTCTGCATTGTGGCGGCGGTCTTTTTATCGGAACATAAGCCGATCATAGCGACCTTGCTGTTTCTCAGATTTGTTTTTATTGATATTGTACACTCCGCAAGCAATGTCGAATAATCGTCAATAATGTCCCGCACGCCCCTGTAGTCAAATTGTAATTTGATTAACGCGCAAGACGTTTTAGGGTTCGTGCCGTATATATCACGCTCGAAACTTCCCAGTATAGGATTCCCGAACACTGCTTTATTAGGTCGGTTATATACATTGATACCGGCAACGCCGCACTCTAACGGTATCACGCCAAGTTCCGTATCTGTCACCGCAACGCGCCCGTCAATAAACAAGTGCAGCAAAAAATAGTCCCTGTCCCATTCCGCCGGCATCCCGGTAAATTCAAACGCTCCGAATATTCGCCGCAAGCACCACATTGTGTAATGCTCTTTCAACACTGCCTTTTCGTCACCGGCAGACGCGCCGATACTGAAAAGTTTTTTAAATTCTTCTATTCTTTCTTCATGCGTCATTATTACACCTCTATAAAATGCGTGCCTATAGCGGTTAAACTATAGGCACTTGATGAAAGGAGATTGAATGAATAAATATGGCAAAAAGTTTTAGCGCTTAATTAAGGGTGAAGTAAACGAAGTTCTCGCTTGTGTCGTTGAACCAAAGTTCCATCTGGTGATAGTATGTGTTGTAGTACAGACCGCGCGCGTTAACAGGTGTTGTCAGCACGTCCTCGTCACGCTTGTAAATTCCGAGCGCGTCCCGGTCATAAAGAACCGCGATGACGTTCTCCGCTTCGATCTCAGCGCCGTCACTAGCGCGTGCGATGTTAACCGTTCCCGGTGTCTGCGCGGACTGCCAGAAATTGACAACGCTGTACGCGTTAAGCGCTACCATTTCCTCATTAAACGCGCTGTACTGCACGACCGTCTCAAGTACCCGCTGAAACTTCGTTAACACCTTGAGCCGCTGATCTTCACGCGGTGTAAACGATTCGATAGAACCGTCATTATAAAGCGTTGACATATCTGTCAGATTATCAGAATAGGACTTGATAACCGATACAGCGTAGCGCATGAACGCATCGTCAAAGAGCGCCGTGCCCGCATCCACATAACCGGCGTCACCCGATTTGAAGCCGCGCGCGGTGTTATACAGTGTGACAAGCGCCACTTCATGGTTAAGCGTTGTAGCCGCAGCGCCTTCACCAGACGGGGTGCCGGGCGTGAACTCGGCGATCATGTTATTGATGCACGCGCGCCCGAGATTCTCAAGCGAAACCTCGATGCTGTTCCGCACCTGTCCGAACACCGCGCCGATAAACGCTCCCATAGCTGCTTCATTGATAAAGGCATCCTTAAGCTGCTTACGCGCGATCGTGACGTGGAACAGGTAAGGCGTTCTTGTAACGAAAAGTTTTTGCTCGACATCCGGCTTGTTAATCACCCACGGGTCAACACTTTCACCGTCTGCCAGCGCATATGCCGGGTCTGTTTCCGCGTCTGTCAGATGCACCCGGATTTTCTGAAGAATAGCGCCGTACTCAAAATCATTCAGAACCATATCGCCGAGCTTGTTGCGATACTGTCTGAAAGAGATGATAGTGCGTCCGATACGCTGCACAAGTGTATTCAGAAACGATTCTGTGTTGACAGTGCTTGACAGCACCGCGTTCCCGAGTGAGATAAGCCCCTCAGTGTTGACAACTGACAGTGCGTTTTCTCCGAACGCTTCCGCGTTTACTTCGTTGACGATTGTGTAAATCTGCTTTGTATCCATTACCTCTTAACACCTCCATATAATGAAACTAAAGTCTCATCGAAACTGTCCTTTTTTCTTGTGTCCATCTGCCGGGCAAGCGTGTAATTCAGTTTTTTAATTTCTTTCATTTCCTCGCTTGTCTCATCATATTTGCTGCGCAGCGTTTCCAGTTCTTCTCTTAAGCTGTCGCGCTCCGCTGTCAAATCGTCTACCTGTGCCGTCAGTTGTTCGGCGCTCGCCTGTAGTGCAGCGATTTCTTCATCTGTCATACTTCACCCCCTGATAAATATTTTGCTATAGTTAATATTTCCCCGTTTCTGTATCCCAGTTTTTTTAAATCGGCTTTTGCTTTCGCCGCGGTCGCTTCCACGCCTTCCACATACTGTGTATATAAATATCCCTGTGTCCCATTATGCACAATTCTTGTCCACTTGTCCACACTTTCATATGCTGTGAAAACTTCACCCGCGTTAAGCTGCTTTATCACTTCCCCATTCGGCGACTTTCTGAAATTCACGCCATCGCCGGCGCACATTGCCTTGAACGGCTCACCGCTTTTTGGAACGCGTTTATTGTTTGTATAACCGAACGGGTCAGACGATGTAGTGGGAAAAGAATAAAAAGTATAGGTGCTTCCCATCTTGTTTTTGATGATTGTGACGTTACTCACATAGGCGCTTCTGTCTGTTTTATTTATCGCCTTTCCGTTATTCGTTGCGCTTGATATATCGGAAAATTGATCGTGCTCGTCTATGTAAAGCGGCAACACCCGCGCGCCTTCCCGGATAACTTTAGACACCGCATTAACAACACTTTCACGGGCGCTGCCGTTATCCATATAGTATGCGGCTTTATAAAACCAGCCGCCAGTTCTCACATAGTCATATAAAGTCTTGTACTTCGTCTTGTTTGCGTGCAACTCATACAAATTGCACATTAAACTAGCTTCAAAGGGCGCGCCGGCGCTCCCCTGTTCCTGTGTGCATAGTCTCGCTATTTTTAAAATCTGCGAGTCGGTAAGATTATAAATAGTGCCCTTATACGTCATTACCGGCGCGCTCCTTTTCCTTGATAAGCGTTGACAATTCTGTCAGCGCTACGGTGTTATTATTTAGGGCAGTTGTTACTCGATCCATTTCGTCTTTGTGCCGCTCGTCCTGTTTCCAGTTCTGGTAAAATAAAGCGCAGCACGCCACAATAGGGAAACCAAGTGTTCCAATAGCTTGAATAATAGCTTGTATGTCCATAATAACACCCCTTTCCTTTAGACGGGGTGTAGTGCCTTGTGCGCTGACGGGCGCGTGCCACACCTTCCGGGTGCTGTCTCTGGCAGCCCTACACCCCTTATAATCATAGCACATTTATCATGGACAGGAAAGTCTCTTTAACCTCATAATTTTGGTATCTGATGTTTGCACTTAACACCAGTTCCTTTATAAACGGGTACCGGCTCAAGAATTGCTTTGAACTTGACAGCATTTCACACCCGCCATTTTTAAAATCCGCCACATAATAAAGCGCGTTAGATTTGTGTCTGTAAAATGTCAAATTGTTAATTGTGCAGATCGGTATAAATTCCTTGATAGGCAGCGCGCCGCAGCCCTCCCGATCGAGTCTAAAGTCATTGTCAATACTCATCCTGTAAAACTCGCTCCCGGCTGTCAATTTATATATGGCTGTCTCGCTTTTCGCTTGTGATATAGGCGACTCAGTTAAAACGAAAAGCGCTATACCACGTTTCGGAAGAATAGAAAATTCCTGTTTATCGCGCTCCATCTTTTCCGCTTTACTGACGAGTCCCAGTTCTATAAAAACGGGGTTTGATAGATTATTTGCATTTGCAAGACATATCACGGTTAATGGTCTACGCCCTTGTAATTCGCGGTTTCGATTGATGGTTTCATAGCAATTTAGAAAAGCTGTCCCTTCCTGTTTAATCGGTCTTTCGTGACGTTCGGCTATAAACTCATCATAGATAAGTGTGTCCACATCTGACATATCAAAACCGCGCAAATTTGAAATTGTGGACAGCGCTACGATATATCCGAGCGGCTCCCCGGATTCACCTTTATAAATACCGGCATTGTACTTTGTAACCGGCTTCACTGTTATTTCATCGTCAATAGAACGGAACGGACTAAACTCTGGTTTACTGATTATATCTGCTTGTGCTTGTGTTCTTCTCATATATACGATTTTCCCAAGTTCACCGGCGGCGGCTTTACTCAACACACCATATGTTTTGCCGGTACCACGCCCGCCAACTATAAAATTAAACGGCTGTTTCTGGGCAAGTATAAAATCAAAATTTAAATATCCGCTGTTTAGATATAACATAATCCACCTATTATAAAAGCGGGGGACAAGCCCCCGCGCGATATTTCATGTTTATATTTACGATACATACACACAGGTGATGAACTCGCGCCCGCTTTTTGAAGTTGCCGCATGTACCTTGACTTCGTGTACTGATTCTCCGACTTCCTCGCACATATCGAGAATGGAAATAAATTCACGCGTGAACGTCCGGCTGTTCGTTGCGAAAGTTTCTCCCTCTTTTGTCTTGATGCTGGCGATCGTCTGAACCTCGCCGGTGTTTGTCACATCTTCGTAAACCGCGTAAGAGTCAATATCAAGTGTTTCACCCTTAATGCTGGTCATTTTCTGAATTTCTGGGCTTTTCGTCAAATCATAAATATCCTTCATTGTCAGATCATTGCTTTTCTTAATGATGTTCATATTTCATCCTCCAGTTCTACAGATAATTCAATAAAAGTTTCTAAATCGAGTGCAAGTAATTTTGTTTCTGTTTTTGTTTCTGTGAATCCGAGCACTATTGCTTCATCTGGTAGATGAAGTTTTTTCTTCAATCCGAGTTTTGTTAAGCGCCTTGACTCCTCCGTGCTTAAAATGACTTCTGTTGTTTGTGTGTCTCCCTTCAAATGGTATGTTGCTGTGAAATAGTGAAAAGTAACTTTTCTTGTGACCATGTTTCGCGCTTGTGACTTTTTCAAAATCACACCCCCTTCCCGTCAATTATAACGCCGATTTTATTATACACGGTTTCGTCATATTCTTCAATAAGCATTTTCTTTACATCTCGTATAAGTTCTCTATATTCTTCTGTCTGCCCGATAATGTGGTGTGATTGTTTAATGACTATGTTACTTGTAAGTAGAACTTTCTTCCCCTCAAGTTCTATTTCTTTCGGTCTTTCGAGATCGTTATAAACTGTTTCCTGTACACCGTCTGTAAAACAAAAGCCGTCCTTATAAGCGTCAAAACCACCCGCTTTTTTCAGTTCTACGGCTCCCTTCTTTTTAGGCACGCCGGCAATAGTTATATGCAATTCGCCGTCATTATCTTCGTATACATACGACTTCGCGCCCATCGTTTCAAAATACTTATATGTCCCCTCACTTTCATATACTCCCATATAGTGACGCTCCCCTCGTGCATCATCTGCCCACGCTCCGTTCTCTTCCGATCTTGTCCGCAAGTCGTTATTAAGCTGCGTGAAATCCACATCGCCGTAAAATTTTAAACTGTCTGTATCCGCGTAGACGAAACACGCGCCTTGCTTTTGTATCTCCATTAAACCGCGTTCCAGTTCATAACGCGCCCACGCGGTTACCCATACACCCCATTGATAAGGCATAACGGGCTTACTTTCGGCTAGTATCTTGCGCTTTCTTATTCTTTCATCAGTTTCAAAATCTTCAATCTCGAAAAGCCCTTCAATTTTAGGATTATATAGTATACGCTCTTTCGCCGGGTCTTGCGCGCTCATACCATATACTGAATTAAGTTTATTTTTCTCTTTTGTATAGTAAACTTCCTGCCCGGGCTGCCCCTTCAGTATGGTCTTTTTCCTGTAGTAGTTTATAGTGACTTCCCGCAGCGATTCGGGAAGTTGCCCGTATCTTGAAAACTGCGCATTTATAACTTCAGCTTTTGAAAATGTATATTCACCTTCTATAATTTTCAAATCTACATCAGTAACAGTTATTTCGATATGGTCTGCTTCCAATATTCTCCCATTATCAAACAATCCGTTTTTAATATGCCGGCATTTATCGCGCGGAATGTATGGGCAAGGAAAAAACTTGTCTTTTAAATAAATGTTATCAAACGACACCCGGGCTATTATTGCGAAACCTTTTTTCTTGATGTAGGTGCTCATCAATTCTTTGTAACTGACCGGCTTTAAAGTTCTAAACGGTGTCATAGGGTATAGCCTGTTAATCTGCACATCCGGGTATGATGAAGAACGGTCATAACTCTTAACGTCTGGAATCTTCACACCTACTACACAGCGATTTGCGTGCGTGTTACCGCCTCGGAACGCTTCCCGCAGCATTTCATATGTAGTGAAAGACGGGAAAAGCTGTATCAACTGATTGTGCGAAAATTCCCGCAGCGCTCTTTTTGCGTCCCTTCTGACATAGCCTGTAGACGTTAACGGCACCGTATAAAGCGTATCACCGTCTATCTCCATTTCTATTTCTAACGCTTCCACCAGACCGCGCACATCGTTGACACAGTATTCTATTTCACGATCTGTCAGCGGTGTCCACGGGTACCGGGTAACATTATAATTGAACTCGTCCCCGCTTAACTTCTGATGCTCCGCGCCCATCTTTGAAAGATACTCTTTTAGTGACATGTTGCTATGAAGGTAACTACATCTAAATTCTATACATCCGAGTACGTCCATTTTCAAAACGCGCCGCGACTTAATAACAAAAACATCTTCGGGGGCTAAGTTATAAAGCCCCCGCAAAAATTGAAACTCATAAGACAGATTATGCACCCAAACCACAATCCAAGTATCATTAAGAACATCTGCTATTGATTTCATAACGTTCATGTACTCATACCACGTTCTTCCAATAACAGTAACTTCATTGAGTTGCAACTGCCAGATGTACATAATGTTTTGCTCAATTGCCGGTACATAAGATGTTTCTATATCAAAAGCCGCGAGTATGTTTTTATAAGTCCTTCTGCGTCTTGTGCGCGGGTTTCCTCTGTGGCAAGGTGACAAGCCGGCTTCTTTTATAATGTCGGGGTTAAATTCTGACGCATTGATTATTACGCTTTCTTTTCCTCCAACCATTTGTTAAACTCCCGTCTTAGCACTTCGGTTTGTAAAATCTTTTCATCGCCGAACTTCTGACCGTCTGGCGCGCTTGCTTCTTTATAGAATGCGTTTGATATTTCTGCCGCGCGTGCCGACTCCATAAATTCAGCGAAGTCCCGGAAATTTTTAATATTGACGAACTCCAAATCTTCAGCCTGTAGCGTTTCAACCGCTTTTCGTTCTGCCGCCCGGAAACCTCCCACAGTGCCACGTTTCGCGGTTATAAACCTTGCTAAGTCCCCCATACGTTCCGCTATCTGTGCATCAGTTAATGAACGCGCTGGGTCAAATCGTTGCTTGTTGTACTTGTAAATTTCAGTATCAGCGAGTCCCGCTTTCTTAAATTTCCTTAACCGATCTTCTGCCATTTCACGCAATCGCCGGTACTCCTCCCGGATATTGGGTATATCTTTTGCAAGCCCCGGCACCGTGTACAACTCGCGGGAATATTTAAGCGGGTTCTTATTTCGTTTGAATAACGCCACGCCTGTTCACCTCCTTCAAAGCACGCGCAAGAATAGCGTTAACAATGGTTGACTTACTGATGCGGTCACGCTTTGAAACTCTCTCGAGTAAATCCAAAACGTCCTCGTCTAATGCTACTGTTGTGATCTTCTTCATGTTCATACACCCCCGTACCCAGCTTTATTGATTTTAAGTTCTTCTCCTTGATAAGCGTTGTAGCGTTGCGATGATATAAGACTATGCAAGACACCTCGCTATCAACTCGCCATACGCCATTAAAGATTCTCCGGCTTCCGCTTTTGTACTCCACTATCGCGTGCATCATAATCACCTCCCTCCTATTAAGAGTTAATAAGATTATACCACACCGGGTCACAGAACACGATACGGAACATTTGTTCCCACAAACACGCGTTCACCCGAACCTGTGTTCACCCGTACATGCGTTCGTGAATTTCTGAGTATACGCTCAAATCCTGGCATGGGGAAGCGAACAGACTCGAACATATGTT